>TARA_B100001057_G_scaffold206033_2_pt1 | contig 19696 bp, 19 predicted proteins | sample TARA_B100001057 | Tara Oceans TARA_B100001057 (sample SAMEA2621839) | marine metagenome | biome: marine biome (ENVO:00000447); feature: surface water layer (ENVO:00002042); material: "saline water (ENVO:00002010), including plankton (ENVO:xxxxxxxx)" | depth 5 m
GCCTGTAACTAATTTAGATATGGTTCTAAATTTTGAACCTGGTATGAATACATCATATCCACATTCTTTACAACACATTGCCTTTGATGTACTTAAATCTATCTTAGGTTGATGTGGTGGAGGGGTGTTTCCACCATCCATTCCTATAATTTTTGCCATTTTATATTATGTTTAAAATTTGTATAATCGTTGCCATGAATGTTATTTCTTTATCAATAACTAAGGCATCTTTGTATTGTCCTTCTGATAATGTGATTATTACATTAGAAGTATTTCCATCTGCATATTCACCTACCTTCTCATATAAGAAAGAGTACAGTTCAGTAAAATCTTGGATACGAGAATCTGCAATTGCCTGTCTGATTTTCATGTACTTGTTTCTTTTATCATCTTTTGATTTTAATAAATCTAACACTTTAACTTTAATATCTAAATCTAAAATGTTTTGTGTATCCACTTTTAGATTTCCATTTGATGAATTAAGTTGACAAGTATTTATAACTTTTCTTATATCTGGATAACTTGAATCGATTATAGGTACAAGTTCTTTTGGTTCAAATTTTATACCTTCTGAACCAAGAATCTTTGAGATTTGAACTGCCACCTCTTTTTTAGATGGTGGTACAATCTGAAATGTTTGACATCTACTTTGGATTGGGTCAATAATCTTCTCAACATAATTACAAGTTAAAATAAACCTACAATGTTTTGAGAATGTTTCCATCAGATTTCTAAGGATTGCTTGTGCGTTTGGTGTCATATAATCAAACTCATCAAGTATTACAACTTTCAAATCTTTGAATCCAACTGTTGATGCAAACCCCTTCACTTTTGTTCTAACTGTATCTACATTATTTTCATCAGATGCATTTATGATTATATAGTCACAATCAATCGAATTAACTATTAATTTAGCCAAGGTAGTTTTACCTGTACCTGCTCTTCCAAAGAATAGAAGGTGAGGTACATCACCACTTTCAAGATAATCACTTACCTTTTGTTTTAAGTGGTCATTACCAACATAATCTTTTAACTGACGAGGTCTGTATTTTTCAACCCATAGTGAGTTATTGATTTCTTTATTTGTTGTATCTTCAAAAAACGCCATTATCCTATATCTGTTGTCCAACCTTGATTATGTAAATCTTCGAGGTTGTATTCATGTTTATCTTTTTTTACCTTTGATAATATATCCTTTAAATGGTCAAATTGTTTTGGAGAAATATTATAATGATGAACTCCTTCAACAAATCCTCTTAACCATTGTACAAATTCTGTTTCAGTCATATTTTATTTTTTATGGAACACGAAAATCGGTTCAAATTTATATTGTTTGCCATTATGTTCTACTGAATTCTTAATACCACTTTTTGATGGGTCTAATCCAACCATTCGTGTCATTAACATTTTCAGTTTACCTTTATATTCACAACCTAACTCTTTTAAAATATCAATAGAATCTTGTTCTAATGGATAGTAAACTGATTTACCAATTTTGATATCAGCAATATTCCAAAGAATATATCTATCCTTTTTTAAATATTCGTATATGGTTGTTAAAGTTGGTTTTAAAAAATTATCTCTCCAATCCTCATACTCACCATATGCTTTAAATGATTGATTTTCATCTTGTGAATATTGTTCTCTGTTAAAGTAAGGTGGTGAAGTAAATGCTATATCTAATTTACCTTTATACTTTTGGAACTTAGGATTATTTGAAATTAACTCTGAGCCATCTTGAAATAGTTCATAAGTGTTACCTTGTTTTTCTACATTAAAGAATGATGTAAGTTTATCTGAGAAGTCATCTACACATTTATCGTTGTAGAATTTAGCAACATATTCGTATCGAGATATTCCTAACTCATCTATGAAGTTATCTGGATTAGGGTCTGTACCAACATAGTGAACTTTCTTACGAGAACTCATCGCTCCGATGATTCTACCACCCCACCCACTTGATGAATCATAAATATGTAATGGTTCATCAGTATCGATGTGTTTAGTATAGTTTTCGTAAATCCACTTTGCAGTTAATGCAGGGAAGTTTACTGCTGGTTGTCCACAAGATAATCTAAATACTTGTAATATCTTTGGAAAGATTCCATCAGTTTTATCATACCATCTAATTAGATATTTGTAATCTGTAACTGTTCCTGCCTCTGAAGTTGTTGATTCAACAATTTCACCAAGATTTGATATTTGTGTTTTATTTAAGTAATCTGTTGCAACCAATCCATTTACCTCTGCTGCATCTAAATATAAGTTTCCAAATCCTTGATATTGTTCATTGAATGTTCCATAGTTTTGTAATGTAGATGATTTAACTTTTGCAAGTACGATGCCCAAATCTTTATATTTTCCTTTAAAAACTTTTCCATCATGAACATCTTTAATAAACTCTACACCACTCTGTCCATTCCAAAAAGGATTCTCATCTTTCTTATCAACTATTGAACGAGACCAAGAATACATAGAATCTCTTTTAACTGCTCGTTTCATGATATTAACAAACTTCTCTTCCATATCTGAGTCTGAGAAGTGGTCATAAATAGATAACCCATTATCAGCAGATTTACCAACTGAAATCTTTGTTTTTAACATTGTAGGAAAAAACTGATTTACAACTGATGCATCTTTATTGAAGTTTTGGATAATTCCTAATGATTCTTCATCTCCTGTCTTATCCTTTACCCAATAATCTGCTGGATTTGATTTTAGTTTCTTAAATGATTTTACGATACCTTTTTCATTTTTACCAATGACAGGTGGAGTTCCTCTTTCATCCCATTGTTCAGTTACTTCTTTGCGTAACAATCTAGCCCACTCAACAAATTGTTCATCTGTCTTTGATAACAATTCATGATAAGTAGTATTCGATTTGAACTCTGAAAACTTACTCCTCTCGTAAAAGTGCATTAAGATTGAATTTGTACTAAATAGTAATCAGATTTATAATCATCAACCTCAAATGCAATATGGGCTAATCCTTGTGATGAAATTTTCAATGTTGCATCTTTTGCCTCTTTGTTAGCAACTAAGATTTCTTTTAAGAAGTTTGCTGAGAATGCAACTGGTTCTACATCACCATCACACACACAATCAACATCTATTGAGATTCTGTTAGTGTTAATGTTTGAATATCCTAAAATGATTTTTCCATTACCACCTTTACAAGTAAATGTAAAATTATTCTCATCAGGTAAAGCACCTTTTGATTTGATGAATCTATTAATGAAAACATCATCTAAGTTAATTGTAATATTAAATTCTGGTAATTGTTTTAAATCAGGCACAGCAGGAATAACAGATAAATCTGCTAACATATAGTTTACTGATGTTGAACCATCTTTAAATTTAAGTGAGATTGCTTTCTCGTCTGCCTTTGTGATATCAAAATCCACATCATCACTAAGAACTGATAACATTTTTACTAACTTAGTTGTATCATATACACCAAAGGTTGTATTATCAAAACCGAAATCTGATAATGTTACTGTTCCTAAAACTGATTTGTCATCTGATATAAAAGATGTAGAAAGGTCACCATCTTTTGTTTCCCATTTTACAGATTCTACTAAACCTGCGAGATTGTACTTCGATACGAAGCGATTGATTTTTGCTTTTTTCATGTATTAAAATTTAAGTGTTATAGTTTATCATATATAAATATATAATTTTTATTAAAACGAAAAGAATTTTTCCGCTGTTTTTTGTTCCGATATTACCTCACCCCAACCGATTGCATCGTAGAAATCTTGGAGTTTTTTTCTAAGTTCTCTTTCGAATATTTTATTATGGTCGGTGTAAGTTTCAAGAAAGTTATTTACATCCTTTGGGTCATTGTATCCAAAGAATCCTAATCCATCTAATCCAAGTGGATTTTCTTTTAAATAAACCCATTTGATTTTATCACCATCTCTCATGGGTTCGTGTTTGAATGGTGCATTAAAATGTTTCAGTGCATCATTATACATAATTGCAGCCTTAACATGAGCAGGTGTTCCTTTACCAGAAGAAAATAAGTTTCTCTTTCCTTTTGGCATATACTTTGTTAAGTTTTTAACTGCGGAGTTTTTTGCGATATTCTTAATATCTATCTCGGTCATTGATTTTTTAAAGGTCAACACCTTATCAGTTATCTCCTCTTCTGTTTGTCCTCGTAGAATCGATATAAGAACATCTGACATGATTTCTTGGAATGCCTTAGGAAAACTACTTCGTTTAACATCTAATCCCTTTACATCTAATTTATCAACAGGTACTCCATTATCTGAAATAATCCATTGAGCATATCTTTTCTTGGCAATCCACAATCCAGCCTTTGCAACATACTCTTTTTTAATCTCTAATCTATGTTTATCTTTATCAACATTTAAAATCTTTTTAGAAAGGATATTATAGAAATCATTGAGGTAATCTTGCATCTCTTCTGCAATTACATTTACATATCCAGCAATCGTATCTTGTTCTTCATCTTTCCAATTAGGATATCGTTTATCCATTAAAGGAACTGCAGAAAAGAATACTGAATCAGTATCGATATAAATGTTTGAATCTAAATCTTTTTCTCCTAATTCTTTGTTGTATTTGATGTTCCCCATATCGGCAGTTGATTTAATAACTGTTTGGCCCGTTGTCGTAACTGCCTCTGCGTTATCAATATCATAAAACCGAAAGGCAGGAAGGCCAAGAACACCATAAAGAGAGTTAAGTAGAATTTTTTGAACCAACTGTCTTTTGTGGAAGAATGCGTATTTTGCTTTGTTACCCGCTTTTCCATATTTTTTCATTTCGTTTTTGTACTCTACTCTTTGTTGAAACCACAAATCAAGAATACCAGGTATACAACCTACTGAATCTGTACGATATAACACACCATTTGAAGATACTGAGAATTTACTATCATCTAAATACTTTCTCAGATTTTCTTTTGTAATTGTATCATCACCAATGGTATAAGTATCAATTTCTTCTTTTACAAACTTTTGTGCATCCCAATTATTAATCTTACCAACTTTAGATTCTGGTGAGATATTTAATGTCATAATAATTGATGGATATAGTGAAGTTAAATCTAAATCGTAAACCCAGTCATATTTTCCAACAATAGGGTCTTTTACATAAGCACCAATGAACTTATCATCTCCTCGTTCTTTTAGTGCCTCCATTCGTTCTCTTCTATCCGCTGGTTTGTTTGGTGCAACTAAATTCTTTCTTCTAAGATATGTAAGTAACGCACCCTCAAGATACTTTGATGAATATACAAAATCTTCGTAAGGTACATGACCTGCATGACAGATACCTCTACATAAATCAATGAATTGAAGTTTCTTATCTAATTCTACAACAATCTCAACATCTACTAAGTTATATTCAATAAACTTTTCAATATCATCTCTGAATAATTGGTCAAGGTTTCCTTGATATTCAATCTTACCTTTACCTAATTCTATCGTACCGATTGTATCTAATCTATAGTTTGGTAATTCACCATAGTTGTAGTTTTTGTAAAGTGATATGTAATCTAAATAAGATACACCTGCCATGAAGAATCTTTGTCTGTAAGGAGACCAGAAACATTCACCAATAGGTGATAATCTATTTGCTTGTCTTTCACCTAACAATCTTTTGATTCTATTGTAAAGATATGGTGTATCGAAATAATCAATATTCCAACCTGTAACGATTGAAGGATTAATCATTTCATATAATTCTAAATACTTTACTAATAAATCTCTTTCATCTCTGAATGGAAGAACCAATGCTTTTTTGGTTTTCTTTTCTTCCATCTTTCCTGTCTTATCCATAACAAGAACATAGTATTCATTTGTTGCAGAATCATGGAGTGCGATGGAAGTGATGCCATTCTCTGCTTTTTGAGTATCTGGTAATCCACTTTCCATCTCAACCTCAATATCATAAGTTAAGATTACATGACCTTTTGAAAGTTCATCTGAATCAGAATATGTATCAACTAAAACTCTTGTGGTTTCAGCAACATCTGATTCAAATAATTCAGTATCATCTTTTTTAAACTTATAAACTTTGGTTAACCTATCTCCATAAATGGATTGGAACTCACCCCTATCAGCCTTTTCATATGCATATCTTGTATAGGGGAAAGTTCTATATCCCAACTGGTCATCCCATAAGTGTATGAGATTTTTTTCTCTTTGGTAGTAGACGTTTTGGTACAAATTTATTTATTTAGAATATCTAATCTTTGGAAATTACTGTGGTTACCATTAATTAAATCATCAAATGAAACTAACCACACTTCTTTAAGAACCTCAAGTGAACGATTTTGTATAACTTTTCTCAGTTGATTAATTTTGGCCTGGTTACCTCTTGTTTTTGGGTTACCCTCGATTAGTAATATTCCTACTTCAACTTCATCAGCAAATGAATCAAGTTGCCATTTAAATTGTCTTGTGTGTATCAAATCTAAATTCTTATTCATTGCCTCAATCAACATTGTTTTTAAGTCGTTATCACCAATCCACCAATCTAATTCACCTTGTTCAGTATTTTTAAATAGATTATGTGATTTACTGTTTTGTACTATAGGATAACTAATTGATGTAACTCCACTCATCTGTGCCATGTAAACTATGGAACTAATAATGTTTTGTTTAGTATGAGGGTCATCCTCAACATCAGTTGAGATATTATATAGAGATTCAACCTTTGCATTCTCAACTTTACCAAGACCTGTGTGTTGTAATTTAGGATTATCGTCTATAAGTTGTTGGTGAAAGGAAGTACATTCCTTTACAAAATCTCTTCCCGCTCCTTGATTCTTAATAATATTGTAAGGTAATTTACCATCTACTAATTGGAAAACCATATTAGAAAAGTTATATTTAACACCACTCATACCCATGTCATATGCATTAGATGAAAATACCCATTTACCAGTATGGTCAAAAAAATGATTGTACGCAGTAGAATCTTTTGTTTTCCATGGCTTAAAAATATTATCATCAGTTTTACTCTTCAATTTTTTACCTTCAATCATATTCCAATCCTCTGTTAAAAATTTGTAGTGGTAAACTGCAAACTTATTAGTTCTTTCAATCGAACCATCTCTTCTTCTACTAATGTATTCGAAATATACTTGCTTACCTTTTTTATCTTTAAGTGGAATTAAATCTTTTGTATTTGAAGGATATCCTTTCTTATCTGAAATTTCGAAGGTTGGGAAATTTAACTGAGAACCTACACCTACTTTTTGTTTTGATTTTCGTGTGAGGTCTATAAATTCAAAATCAAAATCAGAGTTAACAAATGTCATATCGATTAGATGTTTCATTTTACCCCATTGTGCTGTAATTGGATGTTCTTGATATCCATATCTTTTAACTCTCATTGCCCAAGTTGGAACAAATGAAATACTGTCTAAAATTTTAGATGGAAATTGGTTTTGGTAACCTTCGAAATCAAACTGCTCTCTTGTTACATAAACATCATCACCTTTCCCATTTAACAAATTCCAATCAGTATCACTCAAATTATTAATTGGAAAGTATTCTGGATAATTAACAGTATAAACATCGTATTGATTTGGTTGACTTGTGTATAGTTGAGAATTTGCACCAATTCTTGTTGATGTAATTTTAGTACTACCTTGACCAAAGCACTCTGTTTTCTCTTGTGAAAATCCAGCAGTATTCTTTATTTGAAAAATTTTATCTTTTACAATATTAGGAGGTGAATAATCACCATTATTTAAAAACCAAATATCTTCATCATCTTGAACTATATACATTTTTTGTGCACCATAATCTGCTGCCCCATGTGCATATTCTAACCCAAATGTATCTCCATCAATCTGTGACATTGATGACCATCCATAGTGATGTTTGAATGAGTTGGGTTTATATCTAAGAAACTCTTCAGCTTCCATTGTTTTTTCTTGAGTTTTTACACTCGTACCATAAATTTTTTCCATAGTTATCTTTATTTGTGTACAAATATACGAAATTATTTTGACAATTCCAAATATTTTTCAAACTTTTTATCATACCAGAAGGTTCTTTTTTGTTTATCCTTCATATTTTCTCTTCTACCATAGAACTGCATCCAATCATTCCAAGTTAAACCGAAATCTATCGCAGATTCGTTCTCATTCATCCAGGTGTATAATTGTCCACCACCCAACCTATAAGACCAATGAACTTGTGAGATTACATGGTCGAGGAATCCGTCTTGTTGAACAAGGTTTCTAATAGGTTGGAATGGATTTTTCCCCCACTTACCTAAGATTTCTGCTCGTAGATAATTACCGATACCATTCCACCATTTTTGATTCATTAACTGTTCGTGTGCTGGTTTATCGAAATCTCTATGTTCTATGTTTTGAAGAATGTGGTTTCTAAATCCTTCTTCATTATCAAATAAATCTGGTCCTCTGTTCTCGTTCCAATCTTTACCTAATGATTTACCAAACCTTCGGATATCACACCAAGTAAAATATTCACCATCATCCATTTTAAATCGTATGTGGGAATGTTTCCAATGTTTATTTGAATCATCACTCGGTTCTGTAAAGTTCTTAAACCCTCCACTCATACCTAATGTGATAACCACAGGTTCGTTATCGAAAAATAACTTCATCTCTTTTCCTCTACTTGTTGCGGATAAAGTTTTTCCGATTACATCTATATTTTCTATTTCTTTGAGTTTGTTTGATTGTAGATATTCTACATCAACGATTTTTCTTTTTTCGTTTTTTCTTGTTACAAACTCTGATGTTATTCTTACTTCTGATATTTCTGGCATATAGCTAATATACGAATTATTTTTCAAATATCCAAATAGGTTCACAAAAAGTTTTATTTTTATTTTCCTCTGAGGATTTTAATACTTCTTCTGAGTATTGTTTTTCATTAGATTCAGTTTGTTTAACAGTACCAGCACCTCCACTATTCGGTCTTTTTGCCATTTCCATACCAATACACCCTTTGTAAGTTAAACCTTCTGATTCTAATAATTCACACATCGGTTGTGTTATCTCTCTCCAATCTTTACCACTACCTTTTTCATTTGTGTAAACATCTGCGATGTTAATCGCCATCTTACCACCTTTCTTTAAAGTTGGTATAATTTTTTTCAATGCTTTATGTAGAAAATATTCATTCCAAGCATCGATTGATTTGTATCGTATCCAACTTTGAGTATCATCATCCCCATATCTTTCTACATTAAAATAAGGAGGTGAAGTAAAGACCAAATCAAAATAATCTTGATATTCAGAGTAATCAAAATCTTCTGCTGGTGATTGGTGTAAATCTACTTTTGTTGGATTCTCAAAAAATGTAGTGTGTTTTTGGTAGAACTCTGCTTGTTTTTTGTATATAGGATGGTTCTCTTTTCTTGGGTCTATCCCAACATAATGATTTATAGTAGAACTTGCACAGGCACCCGATAAACGGTCTCCCCAGCCTGCTGAAAAATCTAACATTTTTTCACTACCAAAGTATTCTGTTAAACATTTAGTGACATTTGGTTTGTGCTGAGATGCAATATATTTACGAAGTGATATCATCAATCTCAATTCCGATTTACCAATCTTATCTAATTTCAAACTAAACGCAGCACCCATCAATGAAATCATAAACGCCCTTGTTCTCCATGTCCTTGCAGGGCCAGGATATCCACTCGAACAAATTGACCATCGGTTTGATTCTTGCCACCAATTACTTGAAAGATTTCCTACATTGTATCTTTTAAAGAATAAAGGGTTACCCTCGTAAGTAAGTGGATATTTAGATTCTCTTGATTGTCTTTGAAACCATTCCTGTCCTTCAATTAATAATTCGTTCCAGCGTATTCCTTTTAACTTACCATAATCTAATCTACAATCTTCCTCTGAGTATTTTTCTGTTTGATATGGTAGTGGATATGTCATACATAAATCTGCAAGTTTTTCTTTTAACTCATCCTTTGGGTACATATCTTTTAAAGTTTGCCACTCTTCCTCATTTATTTCTAAATAAGGTTTCATTCCATAAAACTTCTGAATATAATCTTCTCCGCTGTGCATATTATAAGTTTAAAGATTTTCTATATGAACCTCCAATATTCCAAAAGAGGATTTTACCATCGAGTTTCTCTATATTATTTTCTAACCACCACCACATTTTTCTTTCCCAAAACTCATTCATATCAAATGGATATTCTGTAACATCATCCATAAAATCATCGAATGCATATTCTGATTTGTAAATGTGAATATTATTTAAATCACCTGCCTTGTTTTCATTTAAAATCTTTTGGGTAGATTCTATTGATGACATTGTAACAGTATGAACTTGTCTTTTATTTTTAAGTAAATCTTTCCAATCTTTGTATTGTAAAAACTCTCTAATCAAACCAGAGGCAGTAACCCCACTACCGATTGATACAACAAGATGGTCGAAATCTTCTTTTTCCAAAACCTCTTTCATTCTTGATTGCATATAGTTTACATAAGTTGGGTGATTAAAAGCATACGGTAATTGTTGCCAACCCTTTCTTTTTGCAATACCACCTAATTTATTTTCAAGTAGTTTCATCATATTAGGTTTTAATGGATTTAGTTTTGCACCATTACCTTTGATGATTTCTAATATCTCTGGTGGATATGATTTTGAGTTTGGATACGATGATATAAATTCTATACCATATTCTTTACATAATACTGATAATGTCCAACCAGTCCAACTACCATAAACCGAAAGATGTGTAAGTGGTTTAGATTTATCAATGTAATCTGATTCTAATATTTTACGAATACCCTCAATCTTTGCCCAACGAGGAAGAGTTGTACCATTCCCAACTAAATCATCTCGTTTGACATGAACTGTCTTTCCTTTGAGAGTATATTTTTCTATCGGAGTTTCTATCATATCCACTTATAAATTCCAACATTATTATTCTTTACTTGTTCTCTAAGTTTTCTGTGAGAGAATCCATTTATTTTTTCAAAGTTATCACAAATAACATGGAAGAGTTTTTTCCTATTCCTAAAGTTTATATTGGAATCTTCTAAAATAATTGTTTCAATATACTCTTTAAAGTTAGTACCTTTTTGAAACGCCCTTTTCTCTTGGTCTAATATTTCATCAGGTAGTTTACCTCTGAATGCATCTGCAAGTGGTCTTTTCCATTGTCCTTTATCTGATAAAAACTCATCTTGTAAATTAGTAGTGTAATTTAAAAACTCAGTATCAAAGAATGGACATCTTAACTCAATCGTTCCATAGTTCATAAAAATAGTATTACCTCTTAGTAAGTTACCATAGTGTTGTTTTTCAAATAAGTTTTTTCTTACATCACTCCAATCTGGCTTTTTACTAAACATTCTAAATGTTCCATATGAACCATATGATTCATCAGAACCCTCACCACTAAATGCAACCTTGATTCCATCCTTTACCATTTCTTCTGCAATAAAGGATTGTAAGATTCCCACTTCCATTTGAACTGTTGATGGATATTCAATTACATTAATTGATTCCATAAATCTCTCTTTGATTATCTTTTCATCTCTTGGTACAAATACTTCAACAAGTTCAACACCGATTGAATCCGCACAAACTCTCGCCTTTTGTAAATCTTTTGATTCTTGGTCAAATGCTATTGTGTATGCTTTTATATTTGGTAATCTCTGTGCAAGTAGATATGTAATAATTGCTGAATCAATTCCTCCACTCAAGGATGTTGCAATAGGTACATCAGATAATAATCTTTTATCAACTGCTTTTTCTAATAATTTAAATGTAGTTTTACCAACCTCTTTGTGTGATTTTGGTTTGGTTACTTCATCAGAAAATTTAAAGTAAAAGTTTTCATGGATTTTAAAATCATCAGTATCTAAATCTATTTCTATAAGAGTATTTTTAGGTACAATCTGCATATCATTTATACCTTCTTGAGTAAGAATAGATTTTATTTCACTTGCTATAATATATCTGTTAGTATTATAGATGTACAGAGGTATTTTACCTACCCAGTCACGAGATATTATCAATTTGTTCTTATCATATATAACAAAGGAAAACATCCCATCTAACCTCTCTAATTCATTCTCTTTATACAGATATAATATAATTTCTGAATCAGAGTTTGATTTGAATTTGTATCCTCTGCCTTCATATTCTTTTCTAAGTTGAGGATAATTCCAAATCTCACCATTTACAATCAAGTGAGTATCATCAAAAGTCATAGGTTGATTACCTAATGGAGATACATCATTGATTGATAAACGATTGTGTCCTAAATGAATAGTTTTATCTTTGTATGTAAATTCTCTTATACCTCGATTATCTCTACCACGATGAGATATCTCTTCAAGCATGGTATCTACATCACTATGTTTGTAACCAATAGTTGCTACGATTCCACACATACTATCTGTTTAATACTTCTAATAACTTTATTGTTTTCTTTTTTTCGTTATCCATATCACCGATATGACATGAACACGCAAGTGTAGTTACTTTTCCTAACTCTAATCCACTTTGTTCAGCAAGGAAGTGTCCCATCTCTGTTAATGCAGTGTAATCTGCGTAACCACTTTTGGATACTCTGTTTGAACGAAGAACTGATGTAAGGTATAGTTTACCATTTCTTGGTTTCAAATCAATCATACACATACAAGGTTGTGAATAAGGATTTCTTGCATCTTTTGTAGGGTCAAAGATAATGAGTTCACATCTTTTTACTGCCTTACCAGTTGAGAGGATTTTAATTACATTTTCAATTTGGTTAAATTCACCCCTCCATGATACCATTCTACCCCAATAAGATTGATGATAGTGGTCTTTTATAAATTTATAATCCAATCCTTTCTCTTCTTCAAAGAATGGATTATCTGATTTCTTTTCTTCTGGTTGGAGAAAGGTAACTGTTTTAGCAAAATCAATTCTATCATCTCCCATGATTTCTCTAAAATGTCCATCAAACCAATTATCTGATTTGAATTCTGTAATCTCAGTTACTACATTAAGTTCTTCTGTAAGGTTTCCAACCTTAACTCCATTTTCTAATAAATGTTTTGATACTTTTACCCAAGCATCACCAGGTGAGGTTGCTTCTATAACTGTCATATATGTGTCCAAGTTTTTCGTTTAACAATTTCTTCTACATTCCAAGTAGATACTTTAAAATTACGAGCTATGATATTGGTAGAAAACCCCTTAGAATAGAGTTCTCTAATTTTCCTCACTTGTTCAGATGTAAGTTTTGCTTTTGGGTGAGATTCACCTCGTAACCTATTTGAAAAAAACCATAGGGATTTTACCATAACCTAAATTTTATATAATATACGAAAAAATATTTAAAAATCCAAATATTTTTCTAATTTTTTGCTTCGTTGATTGCGTTAACATACGCAAGTTCAGATTGTACTCCAACAAATCTCTGTACTTCTTCACCATTTTTTTCAACAATTACTGTTGGTACTGAGCGAACATAGTATTTTTGAGCAACCTCAAATTGTGAATCTATATCAACACTTTCAAAAGAGACACCTTGAAATTTTGTTTGAACATTTTCCATTACAGGTGTTAGAACTTTACAAGGCCCACACCATTCTGCGTAGAATTTTTTAACTGTTATCATTTTTTCTCCTAATTAAATTTAACCATCACATGCAACACAATCTGGGTCTATTGCTCTTTCTGCAATATCTCCTCTAAGAACTGATTCAGTTCTCATGTAATACAAAGTTTTAATACCTTGTTTCCATGCTTCCATAGTAACTTGGTTTATCCACTTCGGTGTTGCAATCGAAGGGAATGCTAAGTTTAACGAAACTGCCTGGTCAATATACTGTTGTCTAACACCAGCTTGTTTTACCAAGTCCATTTGATTAATTTCTTTGAATGTTCTAAACACATCCTTGACAGGGTAGATTTTTTCTCTATCACCATTAGTAATATCTTTACAAAGAACCATTTTGTTATCTAAGTAACACCATTTATCTAATTCTTTAATTCCTTGTACTGAACCTCCATCTTCTAAAATTTTATCCCAAGTATCTCTATTATTAACACCAGCTTTTCTTAAAACTTTAATTAACTCACCATTTTTTCTAATGAAAGTTCCTTTGGAAGTTTGTTCAGTAAATATATTTGCAGCCCATGGTTCAATACCTGGTGATACATGTCCTGCAAGTTTAGAATTACTAACTGTTGGTGCAACTGCTCTTAAGTGTGTATTTCTAAATCCACTTTCATTACACCATAATGGTTCACCTAATTCTGATGCCATATCTCTTGAGGCTCTTTCGGATTCAATTTTCATTTGAGAGAAAATTTTACGAGTTTCAAATTGAGCTTCCATTCCTTCAAATGTAATACCTTTTTGTTGTAGGTAAGTGTGCCATCCTAAAACTCCTAATCCTAATGCTCTACCTTTTTCTGCAGATGCAACGGCGTTTTCGAATCCTCTCATGTTTTTTGCCCTTTGAATAAATTCAGAGAGTACACCATCTAAGAACCAAGTTGCTGTATAAACTAAATCAGTATCCTTCCACTCATCATATTTAGCAAGGTTTACTGATGATAAACAACAAACAAATGAATGATTCTCATCTGTATGTAATGTTATTTCTGAACATATATTAGTCATGAATACTTTTAATCCATTCTTTTTATACATTTCAGGATTTTGTTTGTTAACATTACCTTTAAACATGATATAAGGTTCACCAGTTGCTTTTCTTTTTTGAAGTAGTTTACCCCACTTTCTTCTTGCATCTGGGTCACCATCTTCTAACTTTCTCATGAACTTATCACCCACAACTGCACATTGATGTAGATTAAGTGATTGTCTATTTACATCACCTTTTGGTTCTCTAATCTCAATCCACTCATCAAAATCTTTGTGGTCAATGTTTAAGTTTACAGATGCAGCACCTCTTCGTACTGAACCTTGATTTGTAGCAAGGATTGTAGAATCATAAATCTTACAAAATGGTACAACACCATCCGAAGTTCCATTCTGAGTAATGATAGTACCTGCAGGTCTAATCATATTTACACCAATACCAACTCCACCACCATGTTTGGCAAGTAACATTAGTTCTAAGTTCTTTTTACCTATCTCGTAGATACTATCACCAACATCTATTCCAAAACAACTGATTGGTAATCCTCTATCAGTGCCAGTATTTGAAAGTACTGGTGTTGCTAAGTTTAACCAACCCTTCCAAATATAATCAAAAAATTTGGTTGCTAGTTGTGGTTTATTTAATCTTTGTGCAACCTTTGTTGCAACCCTCCAATACGCATCCTTTGGTTTTTCACCAGATAACAAATATCCTTTTGATATAGTTTTAACATATATCTCTGTATTACCCCATGAAGGAAAATCAACATCGATTTCCCAGCCGAATTCCTCGCCGTAGTTCTTTGTAGCCATAATTTTTGTTTAAAATAAATCTTCCCAATCTTCACCTTCATTTGCTTTACTGTAATCAGTAGGTCTGATAGCGAAGAAATCTGTGTGAGTGTGTCCACCTGTTAGGTGATAGAACCAATCTAAGTTTTCTGATTTGGATTTATCGTATTCAAAAATACCATCATATCCTAATTCTTTCAACTTTGAATTAGTTCTTGCTTTAATAAATTCTTTTAAGTCATCTGCTTTTAGATTTTCTAAATCGCCCATCTCAAACATTTTATCAATGAATTTAATTTCAAGTTCAACGATTAATCTAGCTGCTTCTTCAATGGAATCTTTACATTGTTTTTTCAACTCTGGATATTCATCACACATATGTCTAAACAACTGACAACCCATTTTAGAATGTAAAGATTCATCTCTTACACTCCACTTCATTTGTTGTCCGATTCCTTTTAATTTGTTTCTCATTTGAAAAGAGTACAATACAGCAAAGGAGGAGTAGAGAGAAACACCTTCAGCGAATGCTGAAAATATTGCTAAACTTCTACCCACCTCTTGTCTTGCTTTTTCATTAGTTGCAAGGTCTGTATGTTTCCATTCTGCGGAAGTTGCCGTAAGTAGCTCAAATTTTTCAGCTACTGCAGGTTCATGTAAAAACGCTGAGAAATCATCCAATCCTAAAGTTTCGTTCAAGTAAGAATATGCAGTTGCGTGAATGGTTTCTTGTGAACCAAACATCATAGCCATCTGTCTTATCTCGTGTTTTGGAAACCAATCGGTTACCATATTAGTCCAATAATCAGATACTGCACACTCTGTTTGTGCGAATCCTAATAAAATATTACCCACTAAATTCTTTTCTGCATCTGTTAAAGTTTCATTCCAATCTTTAACATCCATCTGCATCGGAATTTCTGTGTGTAACCAAAATGCCTGTGCTTGTTTTAACCAACCCTCGTTGTAGTAAATCGGGTATTCGAATGGTTTAAACGGTACTCGTTCTGTAAATAATTTGCTCATGTTTTTATAACCTTTATTTGTTTTCTTCCACAGATGCTTTTCGATAATCTGTAACTAATTTTTTGATTTCTCCAATAGCCTTTCTTGCTCTTGATTTTGCTGCCTTAGAAGTTCCATTGTGTTCTGATTCGAATTCTGTAAATAATTCTTTGATTTGTTCGAAAAGTTCTTGTGATTTTGCCATAATTTAATTTCCTTTATTTTAAATGTGTTCGTGAATATAACTATAATATATATCTAAAAAAATTCCCCATTTTAGAAATATTTTTTTTATTATACACTATCCCATATTTTCTACATACTTTTTATGTAGTAATTGCTTTCTTTCTAATTGACCAGATGCTGCTTCTTTGGTAGAAAGTATACCCTCTGCGGAAGTTCCTTCATATACTTCAATGAAACCTGTATTGGTATTCATTTTACATGGGAAAGTAATTCCATCTGGTCCGAATCTGTTTTTCATTATGTGTGCTCGAGCAGTATTATTAAGTTTATCTTTACTCTTTCTACTCCAACTCATAATGAAATCAGCGTTCATTACTTTTGCATATGAATCTGCAATTTTATCTGCCTCGATAACCTCAGAGTCAATAGCAGAACGGTTGGTTTGAGATGCAGTCCAAATAGGAATACCGAGTTCACCACTCATTCCTCTTAGGTCGATGTATACACCACCTTGTTCTGCATATGTGGAATCTGATTTGTTAGAATAAGATAAAAGTAAATCTGCATAATCTACAATGATAACATCGGGCCTGTTATCGGTAGCAATCATCTTATCAATATGTTGTTGTAACTTTTTTACACTAACACCCTTTGGTGGAAAATACTTAATTAAAAGTTTTCCCTTAAGGTTTTTGATTTTTCCTTTTACTTCGTCTTTCTTACCCTTCAATTCTGCAGAAGGTATCTTAGTGAATACTGTATCATACCTTTGTCCAACATAATTTTCTGATAATTCCATTGTGTAATGAACTACACTCAAACCTTGCCGCACTGCTGATGCTCCAAGTGTTGTAAGAATCCATGTTTTACCTACACCCGAAGGTGCAACTACAACTCCTAATTCACCAGGTCCTAATCCACCATCCATTAAATCATTAATAGGTGACCAATCAGTAGGAACTGTATCTCTTTTTACATCCTCTGCCCTAATATCATAATCTTCAATATAATCATGTCCTAAATCAGTTTCAGTACCAACTTTCATGGCATTATCTACTAAATCTTTGATTCTATCAAAGTTACCTGCCTTTAGTAAATCTACTGATTGGAGTATTACATTTTTGAGATTTTGATTTCTACAAAAAGAAGTGAATTCTTTTTTGATGTAATCTAAGTCAACATTACCAACTTGTGTGAATATGTGTCTAAGTTGTTCTACGATAGTAGTTTTCAAAACATCATTATCAAGTTTTGATACTTGAGCTTTGAATACATCTAAAGTAGGTGGTTTTCTGAATTCTTCGTGATAATCAGCAATTTCACCAACTATCCATTTATTTGCTTCAGATTCGAAAAATCTTGGATTCAGAATCTCACTAAGAGTATCCAAGAATTTTTCATCTGTTAATAGTGCCGATACAACTTTACTTTGAAATGATTGCCCGAATTTAGCTAAGTTGTCTTGTTCTGTCATTCAATATGTTTAATCTGTAACTATATTTCCAAATGTTGTTTTTAACCAGTCGTTTATATCTCCCATGTTATTAACAACTTTATATTTTAGTAAAATTTTCATGAACTCCATTTTGTTTAATGGTTTAACTTTTTCATCAAATTTTTCTACTATTTTCATTTTTATTGAACCACTTATATCAACATCCTTTAGTTGCATAAGTTTTTCGTTCATGATGATTTGTTCTTTTGATTTTAGAATATCATCATATAATTTGATTTTTCCCTTCTTTTCTTCTGCGAGTTGAAGTAACTCATCAGATGATAAAGTTTTATCCTCAGTCAACTCAGGAAACCTCTTTAAGAGAGTTTTGATTCCACATCCTCTTACACCTGGAATGTTATCACTTGTATCCCCATCGAGAATACGATAAATCAAAACATTACTTGGGTGTAGTCCTAACTCTTCTTGAACTAACTTTTGGTTATAAATTTTCTTTTTTGTTGGTGACCAAACTATTGTTTTCTCATCTACTAATTGTAAGAAATCTTTATCAGTAGACATTAAAACTGCCTGTTCATCTTCTTTTAGAATATTGGTAGTTATGTAAGCCATAACATCATCAGCCTCAACTGAATCATACATCATGAAAGAGAGGGGAAGGTAGTCAAGAATGTCTGCGAGCCAAACATATTGCCTTTTCATTGATTCACGCTCTTCTTCTTCGTTCATCAAATCATTGTAGGCACGATTTATTTTAAGTTTACTTTTAGCACGATTTGCTTTGTAACCTTTGTAAATCTTCTTTCTTTTGTGTGAACCACCTTGCCCATCGAATACAACAACAACTCTACTCGGTTGAGTTTGTCTAATTGCGTAACCTATTGAACGAAGTACTCCTGTCACTGCACCAACATGGTCTCCATTATCGTTGAGTGTAGGAATAGATGTCCAACATCTTATAAAGGTATTTAAACCATCGATAATAAGTACACGAGAATTCTTGTGTCTATCGATATTCTGGTCGTGTTCCTTTTCAACCGAAGTTAAAATGTTTTTGTATAATTCTTTCATTAAAGTACTTGTTTGTTCGAAAAATATTTTTCTAATGTTTCTAATCTTTCATCTGCAGATGCTAATAGTTTTAAAGCCTCTGTTGCATTATCCCAAAAATCTTTAGTAGAATGGTCTCCGATTCCACTTGGAAAGTTTTTAAGTAGGTCTAATGATAACAAAGCTTTATTCTTATCAGCTTCTGCTTCTGATTTTAACATATCGAATATTCTTTTATCTAATTTCGCCATAATTAATCATTTTCACCAGGAGCCTCAGTATCTACTTCCATAGAATCTATATCAAGTGTATCGTTTTTATATTGAAGTATTGTTTGTTCACAAATTCTTTTATAAATTTGTTCTCTTAATTCAACATTAGTTCCCATTAAAGGAATAAAATCCTTTGATTGGAATTTAAAAACTTCACCTGTATCGGTATCTACATACTCATACCATGCACCTGCTTGTTTTACAATTTTGTTTTCTTTCATAACTCCGAGCCACGAACCATAATTATCAATACCTCTTTCAAAGTATATCTCGAAATCAGCCGCCCTCAAAGGTGGCCCCATTCTGTTTTTTACGATTTGTGCTCTTACCTTAATTC
>TARA_B100001057_G_scaffold501239_1_pt1 | contig 19687 bp, 15 predicted proteins | sample TARA_B100001057 | Tara Oceans TARA_B100001057 (sample SAMEA2621839) | marine metagenome | biome: marine biome (ENVO:00000447); feature: surface water layer (ENVO:00002042); material: "saline water (ENVO:00002010), including plankton (ENVO:xxxxxxxx)" | depth 5 m
ATCCCTGGGGTTGTAGCTGGCTTAATTAAGCTTCATAGTGAAAACGGAATACTTCCTCTTAAAGTTGTACTATCACCCTCAATTAAATATGCTAGAGAGGGGTTTAAAATTCTACCGGGCGAGGCATATAGACAAAAAATAGCAAGTAAAATATTTAAAGAATTTACGGGAACAAGTTTTCATTTTTTAAAAGATGGTAATTCTACTTATGAAAGCGGCGAAAGTATGGTTCAAGAAGCTCTTTCAAAAGTTTTAATAACTATTGCCGCTGAGGGTAAAAAAGGTTTTTATGAAGGTGAAATTGCTGAAAAAATTGTTTCAGATATTCAAAAAAATGGAGGTATTATTTCACTCGAAGATCTAAAAAATTACAAAGCCTTAGATTCTAGAATCGTAAAAGGAAAATATAAAAAAAATGATGTTTATTCACTTTTTTTACCCTCATTTGGTGCTATAACCATTCAAATACTACAAATTTTAGACAACCTCCCAATGGCCAATACCGAAGAGGAGTGGGTAAAAAACATTGGAATTGCAACTAAATTAGCCTACAAGAATAGAGACTATCAAGATATTGATGACTCTCTCAATAATATTTTATCATACTCTAAAGCAAAAGAAATTGCTAACAAAATAAACAATGGAAACGAATTTGTTTTTAACGATAATTTTTCAAATCTACCCAAATCTTGGATAGCGGATATTGGCCATACAACTCACCTTACCACTGCTGATAAAGATGGGAATGTGGTTAGCTTAACTCAAACAATTGGTCCATTGATGGGATCAAAGGTTGCTTCAAAAGAATTGGGTTTTTTATATGCTGTAACCCTAGGAGGATATCTTGGAAATTATAAACCAGGGGACAGAGCTAATTCTCACATTTCACCTACACTAATTCTAAAAAATAAATATCCTATTTTAGCTCTAGGGGCTGCTGGTGGAAGCAGAATAATAACTGCTATCACACAAGTTTCAAGTAGATATCTTGACCAAAAGAAATCACTAAGTGAATCGCTTATGTTACCTAGGGTTTATCCATTTAATGATACACTTCAAATCGAAAATCACATTGGACTTGAAAAAATTAACGCTAAACTTAGCCAAAAAATAACGCCTTTTAAACTTATTAATAGTGTTGCAAGATTTGGAAGGGTTCATGCTGTAGCAATTGATTCGGTCAACAAAAAATGGATTGGTGCATCTGATCCAGATTGGGAAGGTACTGTTGAAATTCACGAATAATTAAGAATTGAATTTAAATCATTTATGGTTTTTTAGGAAATGCCACCAACACTTCCACCATCGACCTTGAGTACTGATCCGTTCGTTGCTGAGGACAATGGACTTGATAAATACGCAATTGCATTCGCAACCTCTGATACTGAGGCGAAACGGCCAATCAATGATGAACCCCTTGACTTTGAAAAAAATTCGTCTTCGACTTCATTCAAAGATTTATTAAACTCTACAGCTTTTTGATTTAAAAAAGTCTTTGCTCCTTGGGTAAGTGTTGAACCTGGAAGAATAGTATTTACTGTAATATTTGTCCCCTTAGTTAATTGTGCTAGACCCCGAGAAACAGCTAGTATTGATGCTTTTGTCATGCTGTAAGGAATTAAATCATTTGGAACTAAATAAGCACACTCACTTGAAATAAATATAATTCTTCCCCAATTTTTTTTTAACATTTTTGGTAAAAAATATTTAGAAAGTCTTACACCGCTCATAACATTTACATTAAATTGATTATACCATTCTTTGTCTTCAATTTCATAAAATGATTTCGAATTGTATATACCAACATTATTTATTAATATATCCAAATCAGGTAATTTTTTGATAAGTCTTTGTATTTCTTCTTGTATGGAGAAATTAGCAGCGATTCCTGAAATTTTAGCTGATTTATTTTTTGTCTTAAGATAATCTACAGCTTTGGTAACATTCTTCTCTCCTCTACCATTAATAATTACTATTGCGCCTTCGTTAATCAATATTTCAGCCGTAGCGAGTCCAATTCCAGATGTTGATCCAGATATAAAAACTTTCTTTCCTTTTAATTTATAGTCCATTATTTGGGGATTTGAAACAACTACCAAGTATTAAGTCCTAATAATTTTTTTCCCAGGTCATTCAATTTAGCAGTCTTCTGTTTTTTTTGTTCCCTTTTTCTTGGGTCACCAGGAAAAGCGTATCCCTCAGGTGCTATTCTATCTTTCCAAGATTTTATTCTCCAATCTTTCAGCTCAATATTTTCTTCTTGTGCTGGCATCATAGAAATATATTGGGCAATTCTTACTTTGTCTTTAGAATAGTTGGGTCTAATTCCGTGAGGTTCAGAACTGTTAAAAATTAAAAGATCACCAGCCTCAAGACCAACTTTAACAATTTTATCTTCCAAGCCATCAATATTTGGCTGAAAACGGTTTCTATCTTTGGGTTGAGTTAATTTCCATTTATCATAATTTTTGAATAACCATGGAATACATTGAAACCCACCCATATTTTTATCTTCTTGATCAGAAAGGGCAATCACCCCTTGAATATTTTGAGGTTTTGTATCAGGATCGTAATCCCAATGAATAAAACCATTATACTTGAATCCAGATCGAATAGGAAAATTTAAATTTGCTCTATCAATTGTTACCCACAACTTCTCGGTACCCCAAATATCAACAAATGCATCATATACTTTTTGAGTTTGCCTGTTATCCCATAACATTTGACTATTGTAAACTTCTACCATACCAGTCCCTGCAAGCTCTTTCATTTGCATCTCAGCTCTTGGCTTTGTATACCATGTATCTGGATTATTTGGGTCTTTTTCTTCAAATTCCCAAATAGATTTTGCTGTCTTGTTTGCTTGTTTTCCTGGTATAGCATTTTTTATTACTACATATCCATTCTCAATCCAAAAGTTCCATTGCTGTATTGATAAAACCCTCAATGAATCAGGAGTTGCATCTTTTCTTAAATTAATGTTACTTGTTTTTGCAGTTGACGGATTACCCGGAATTTCCTTATGATCATTTTTTGGAACTTTATTTTTATTCATGCTTCTAATTTGAATTAAATATAAATAAATACAATTATTTATTTAACCAATTTGTTTTAAAGATTTCTTTTGAACCTTTATCTTTTCTTAAGTATCCATGGACACCAAAAAAATTTCTTTGAGCCTGAATTAAGTTTGCTGTAGAATTATCTGTACAAATCGAGAGCCAAAAATTATAAGCACTAGAAAATGAATCAATAGGGATTTTATTTTTTGCAGCGTAACTAATTAGATTAGACAAACTCTTTTCTGACTTTTTTAGTTTATTAATTATCAGAGGATTTTCAAGAAGATTTTTAGATTTAGTAAAAATTAATGAAAGATTTTCCATCAATTGTGATCTGATAATGCAACCCTGAGTCCATACCCTTGCTATTTCGGATAGATCGCATTCCCAACCTTTTGATTTTGAAACCTTTTTGATCATTTTAAATCCTTGAATATGATTAATCAATCTTGAAAATTCATAAGATTTTTCTAAAATCTCTAAATCGATAATATTTGTTTTTTTTAATGAGGTATTATTTTTCGCTAAACTATTTCTAATCGATCTCATATTGGATATAAATCTTGCATTTATTGCTGATGAAATCATTGTATTTGGCTCACCATGTTTAAGGGCAGTAATTGAAGACCAAATTCCTGTTCCTTTATTATCTGATTTATCAACTATTAGGTCTATTAAATACTTTTTTTTATCTCTTTTTTGAAAAATTTGTCGAGATATGTCAAGTAGGTAACTTGACTGAGAACCTTTATTCCATTTATTTAAGAGTTTTGAAATTTCATCATTATTCATAAAGCTTTTAACTATAGAATATATCTCAGCAATTAATTGCATCTCAACGTATTCAATAGAATTATGAACCATTTTTACAAAATGTCCTGAACCATCGGTGCCAATATATGCTTGAGAAGGTTTATTATTTTTTGTATTAACCGATAGCATATTTAGAACGAATTCAATTTTTGAATATGCTTTTTTAGCCCCTCCAAACATTATTGATGCTCCATTTCTGGCTCCATACTCTCCTCCAGAAATACCACAACCCACAAAATCAATATTTATTTTTTTTAATTCTTTTTCTCTTTTTTGAGTATCTAAATAATTTGAGTTACCTGAATCAATTATTATATCCTTGGGCTCTAAATAAGGTTTAATTTCGTCAATTAGTTTATCTACAGGTTCACCACTTTTAATCATCAACCAAATTTTTCTTGGAGTCTCAATTGATTCAACAAAGTTTTTTATTTTATCAAAACCGATTATGTTTTTGTAATGAATATTGCTTTTTAAAAAATCATCAACAACTTTTTTTTCTTCTATTGATTTTCTATTGTAAACTGAAACTCTGACACCCTTCTCAGCCAAATTTAAAGCAATACCTCTACCCATCACACCAAGCCCAACTATTCCAATTAATGATTCTTTATTTTTTTTTATTTCACTAATTATTGTTTCGGATTTACTTTTTAAACTTTGTTTTAATTTTAAATACAACCCATAACTTGGAGGCTCGAATACTTCAATTTGAGATTTTAATAATTTAGAATTAAAAAAATGATTTTTCCTATTTATTAAACGATCCTTCAAATCATTGTAGGATCCCTCAAGGACAAACCATTTAATAGCTGTTTCCCTCATAAATTTTTTCCTATATTTTTCTCTTAAAGATGAGCATGCTAGAATAGTTTCGCCTTTTTCTGACCAAGTTGCAATTTTTTTTGATATGGAATTAAGCCAAAATTCTCTATCACTATCAGTCAATGGTATTCCACTTGACATTTTTTGCTTATTTTTTTTTGAATGAAAATCGTCTGCATCATAAAAGGGCCAGCCAGTAAGTTTTGAAATATTTTTTCCAAGAGTGGTTTTACCACTTCCACTCACTCCCATAATTATGATCATTGTTTAAAATTTTAACTCAAATATAAAAAATCAAAGCCTGTAAGTTATGCTTGTAAAGTATTAATTAGTTCGTCTTTGTTATCAACCAATTATATGATAACTTGTAGTTAAATTAAGATATTTATGAAAAATTATACTATTAAAATATTAATCTTAACAATTTTTATCAATTGTAAATTTGGATTTTCACAACCTGAAATTCCCGTTGAAAAATGGAAAGGCAAAACTGTTCTTTTGGTAGGTGCTCATCCTGACGATGATTATATGTCTCATGGTACTTTAGCCTTATTAAATGAAAATGAAAATGATATTTTTATATTAACACTTACAACAGGGAATGTTGGAACAAAGGACTTAAAAATAAGTAAAAGTGATTTATCAAAAATCAGAAAGGAAGAACAATTAAATGCAATGAAGATCCTAGGTCTAAATGAAGAAAATTATATAAATCTTGGATATGATGACGGAAGACTTGAATTTGCCAACAAGGAAGAAATAATTGGTAAAATTGTTTATTATATTAGAAAAATTAGACCAGATATTCTAATGTCATTTGATCCAGGCTATAATTATCAAGTATGGCATAAAAGTGATCATAGGGCAGCTGCTTATTTAAGTGCTGATGCTGTTAGAGCTGCAGAATGGCATTTAATGTATGACGGTCAAATAATTTTTGATGACTTAAAAGCACATGCTATACCTGAATTTCTCTTTTATGGTGGAAATCCCGATGATAAAAACACAAACGTAAATATTGAAATTTATTTTGAAAAAAAAATCTTATCAGGGTCAAAGTATATAAGTCAGTGGTCAAATGGATGGGATAACTATTTGGGCTCTGATTATAAAAACTATCCCGATGGAGAAAAAGAAAGGGTTTTCAAATGGTTAAGAAAAAAAACAAAATTCATTGATGGTATCCCTGTTGAGCAGTTTAGATATTATAAGGGTATTCCAGATAGAATGGGTCACGGAAAAAGAAGAAATTAAAATTAGAATTGTTTAATAAAAGTTATATAATTGTAGACTAGTTAATTAGCTTTTAAAGTTATTTTATGTTTGACGGATCAAATAAATATTTTCAATTTGTAAGTGGTTTTGCTGCTTTTGGTTTCACTTTTCTTCAAGCTGTAGATTGGTTTTTTGAGAAATATAAAATCGACGCATTTTATTTCAATCTAATTTTAATTATTTTAATTTTTGGGTTTCTCCTGTCTGTGTTCTTTTTCTTTTACTCAAAAAAAAGAAAAAAAATTGAGAAAAATAAAACTCATACCAAATATTCACATTTTTTTAGGATTGGAAATATTGTAATTACTTCAGCCTTACTATTTCTTTTTATTTATTTTTTTTCAAAATCAAATACCCGAAAAAACTTGATTGAAAATACCCTCCCAAAAATAATTAAAGCATATGAAGCTGGCAATAATTTTTACGTCTTTAACAAAACCAAAAATCTATTAGATGAATTTCCTGAAAATGAGTTATTAAATTTTTATTTAAATAAAGTATCATATAAAATTAATATTGAGACTGATATAGATAGCGTATCGGTTGAGATAAAATATGCAAATGATTCAACATGGATTGAAAAAGGTTTCTTACCAATTGATAGTATAAGAGTACCCTTACTCAAAACAAATGACTATCAATTAAAGTTGATTTATAAGAGCTTTAAATATATTGCGAATCCAGAGGAATCTGGTTTTATTTCAATTAAAGGTATTGATAAAACGCCAAAAGAATATGTTTTTAGACCTGCTAAAAAAAATAAAGAGATATGGTTTCCAGGAATTTATCTCGGAGATAAAAATAGTTGGAAAGGATACTCAATTTCTAAAACAGAGGTTTCAAATTCAGAATATAAAAAATTCCTTGATGATAATGGGTACAAAAAACCAAGGTATTGGGATTTTCCTATAGAAATTGATGGTCAAATTTATGAATTCGAAAATACAGTAAAAATATTCAAAGATAAATTTGGTCAGTTTGGTCCTGCCAATTGGTCTTATGGTAAATTTCCTGAAAATCAGGAAAATTTTCCTGTGACTGGAATTTCATGGTTTGAAGCCAGAGCATACGCAAAATACAGTGGAATGAATTTACCAAACATATTTCAGTGGCTTGATTCCGCTCAACTAGCTGGGTTTGAATTATTCACTCTCCCAAATACAGAAAACAGCAATTTAAATTCAAATTTTTTAAGAGAAGTTGATGATGAAAGAGGTGTCAACTATTATGGGTTAAAAAATATAAGTGGTAATGTTAAAGAATGGACAACAAATCCACATGGGGATAACAGGTTTGCTATCTTGGGTGGGGCTTATTTTGACAAATCATATAGTTTTTCATCATTTTATAGTTTGTCTCCTTTCGATAGAAGTAATGGAAATGGAATAAGGTTAGTTTCTTCTGAAAAAAATGAATTTTTAGATGAAAAAATAATTGAATATGAAAAAAGAAATATTCTTGATGAAAATGATGTAAGTGATGAAGTTTTTGAGGTTTATAAGGATCAATTCAATTACCCATATTCGATACCTATCGTGAAAGAAAAACAAATCTCAGGGTATGATGAAAATTATATCATTGAAAAATTTGAAATAGAAACAGTATATAATAACGATGAACCATTACACGGATATATAATATATTCAAAAAAAACAGAAGGACTTATAAAACCAATAATAGTTTTTCCTACGGCAGGTGGAATATTTAAAAACTCAGATTCTGAAATGTTAAAAGAGGCAATAATGGATAAAAAACATTTACTTGAAGAAGGTTATGGATTGGTTATGCCCGTATACTACTCCACATTTAGCAGAAAAAAAATAATTAATACTTGGTGGGCTAATGAAAGTGAGGAATACAAAGAAACTATAATTAAAATAGGAAAAGATTTCAAAAGAAGTATTGATTATCTAGAGACTAGAAATGATATTGATATTGAAAATTTATCATATCTAGGGTACAGTTGGGGGTCTATTACTTCGAATATACTTTTAGCAATTGAAAAAAGAGTCAAAACTGCTTTTTTAGCTGCTGGTGGAATTCAACTTCCAAAAAGTAAAAAAGAAATATCTCCCTCAATTTTTGTAAGAAGAATTGATATTCCAATTATGCAAGTTTATGGTAAAGCTGATGGTTTTTTTAGATATGAAGATTCATTTATACCATGGAAAAAACTCATTGGAACCGATCCTAAAAATCTACATATAATTGAACTAGATAAAGTTGGTCATGGTATTCCAAAGGATATAGTGATTAAAAATCATTTGAGCTTTTTGAAAAAATATCATTAGAGAAATGAAAAAAAGTTTATTGTTAATAATTATTTCTTTTTTAATTAATTGTGACTCGAAAATTGAATTGAAAACAGTAACAGTTCAAGAGTTTTCAATTTTTATAGATTCTACAAACTACATAACTGATGCAGAAAAATTTGGATGGTCTTTTGTTCAAAAAGATGTATATAATTTCCAAGTTGAAACAAAAGTTTCTTGGAAATCTCCAAATGGAAATCCAGTATTAAATCAAAATCTGCCGGTAACTCAAATAAGCTATAATGATGCTATTGCATATTGTAAATGGGCTGGAGTTAAGCTTCCTACATATGATCAATATTGGGAGGCAGTCTCAAATGACAAAAGACCAATAGTAAGTGAAGCTGACTCAATAGAAGTAGTTAGTAATGTTAATATTGTAGGAAATGTTTGGGATTTAACATTAACTGAAAATAAAAAAGGAGAAATAAGGCTGGCAGGTGGATCCTATTTATGTTCACCTAATACTTGTCATGGAACACAACCAGAAAGAAAATTATTTGTTGACAAAGAAACAGCAAACACTCATATAAGTATGGTTGTTTATAATCCTAATATTTAACTCAAAAAAATTTAAAAAATGACTAATTATTATTCACTATTATTTTTAATCATTATCTCTTTTTGTAGCTGTAGTAAAAAAAATGAAATAAATAAAAGACCAAATATTTTATTCATTATGTCTGATGACCATGCATATCAGGCAATAAGTGCATATGATGATAAATTAATCAAAACCCCAAATATCGATAGAATAGCAAATGAAGGTATGCTTTTTAGAAATGCTTGTGTAACCAATTCAATATGTGCTCCCTCAAGGGCAGTTATACTTACCGGGAAACATAGTCATATAAATGGGAAAATTGATAATCATTCCAAATTTGATGATTCACAAATAACATTCCCTCAATTATTTCAAAAAGCCGGTTATCAAACAGCAATGTATGGTAAGCTTCATTTTGGAAATAATCCAAAAGGAGTTGATGACTTTCTGATTTTACCAGGACAAGGAAACTATATTAATCCAAGATTTTTAGGTAAGGATAAAGACACAATAATTAATGGTTATGTTACAGACATAATAACCGAATTAACCCTAAACTGGTTTAAATACAAAAGAGATAAGGATAAACCTTTTTTAATGATGTATCTGCATAAAGCACCCCACAGGCCTTGGTGGCCGAGTACAGAAAAATTTGCTGAGTTTTATGAAAAAAAGTTTCCGGAGCCTGAAACATTATTTGATGATTACACGGGAATGGGTACCGCAGCAAAATCTGCTGAGATGAACATTCTAAAACATATGCAATACATGCATGATAGCAAAGTTTTTCCTAGTACCATAGAGGAGATGGGAACCGTTTTACCAGAGATAGAATATGTAGATGGAAAAGGGACTGTATTACGTCCTAAACCAAACAGATTTTATTCACCATACGGTAGAGCAAATAAAGAACAAAAAGAAAAATATAATAAGATTTTAAATAAGATAACTGAAGATTTTAAAACTAATTGGCCAAAAATGAATGAAGAAGAAAAAATGAAGTGGAAATATCAAAGATACATGCAAGATTATCTTGCAACAATCTCGTCAGTGGATGATAATATTGGTAGAGTATTAAATTACCTTGATGCTTCAGGGTTAGATGAAAATACTATCGTGATTTACACTTCTGATCAAGGTTTTTATCTTGGTGAACACGGATGGTTTGATAAAAGATTTATTTACAACGAATCTTTCAAAACACCACTAATGATAAAGTGGCCAAATGTTATTAAGCCTGGTACCACAAACGAAGAAATGGTACAAAATCTTGATTTTGCACAGACATTTCTTGAAGCTGCTATGATAGATGTTCCTGATGATATGCAAGGAGAGAGTCTTATTCCTTTGCTTAAAGGAAACTCTGATAAGTGGACAAGAGATGCAGTTTACTACCATTATTATGAGTATCCGTCAGTTCATATGGCTAAAAGACATTATGGGATTGTAAATAAAGAATTTAAATTGGTACATTTTTATTATGATATTGATGAATGGGAACTTTATGATCGTCTCAATGATCCAAGCGAAGTAAATAACGTTTATAATAATCCTGATTATAAAGATGTTGTAGAAAAATTAACTCAAGAACTAAAAGAGATGAGAATAAAATATAAGGACTCTGAGAAGCTAGATAAAAGCTTCATATACTAATAATAATATGACTATAAATTTTAAATTCTTTTAATTTTTATTCCATTAAACTATATTTGCTAATTCTTATTAATTTATTAGATGAAAAAAATTATCTTTTTTTGCGTTTCGGTCGTAATATTTTCCTGTAGTAAAGGTTCAGATTCTGATGTTGAAACTCAAAATATAGTTACACCCACTACCCCTCCAGTTGTTGTAACACCTCCTGCTCCTCCAGAGCCAGATTTTGATAATGACTCAATTTATAGCACAACAAGCTATAATGACCTATATACTTACTGGATTGCTTTTCAAAAAACTGCCAGTTTATTTGATGTTGATTTATCCTATATTGAAGATGTCGTAATCCAATCTGGGACAAGAAATGGAACTACTATGGCATCAGCAGAGGGATCTTGTCATGATTATATTTATATTGTTGTTGATGAAAGTAGATTCAGAAATGCTGAAACTGCTGAAAGAATTTTTACAATGTATCACGAATTTGGGCATGACATTTTTAACGCATCTCATGCCGGTGGTGGTCTAATGGCACCCAATATCAGGGAGCTTGACTATAAACTTTTTCAAACTGAAGTTTCTGATTTTTTTAATAAAGTTGACTTCGTTGAATGGACTGATGAAGAATGCGAACAAATCAGAGAAATAACCGAGCCATATCCAGGTTAATAAATTAATTTTTCTAAAAAAATTTTAAGGTGAAATCAAAAAAAAAATGGTTTTATCTTTTTTATTTATTCTTCAATGTGGTATGTGGACAACAACTTACCCCACCCTCAGTATCAGCAGAGGGAGACCAAGTCTATTGTCCTAATTCGGACCAATTAATAGTATCTAATCTGGAAATCGAAAACCTTGATCCTAGTATTCTAAATTCTGTTTACATACAAATATCTATTGGATATATTTCCTCTGAAGATATTCTCAAACTAAACGGTACACACCCCAATATTAAAAGTCTCTGGGATCCTAATGAGGCAAAACTAACTTTAACCACAAAGTCAGCAGGTGAAATTTCAAATCAAGATCTGATTAGTGCTGTAAAAGATGTTGTCTTTTACAGCAAAAACCCAAATCCAGATATTGATAAATCATTCTCTATTTCTCTTGGCTCTGCAAATTATCTTCCATCAACAGGACATTATTATGAGTTTTTTCCTAGCGTTAGTATTCCATGGACTGATGCCAAAAGGTTAGCAGAAAATAAATCTTATTATGGAATTAAAGGGTATTTAGTTACTATTCTTTCTCAAGAGGAGGCAGATATCTCAGGAAAGTTAACTAATGGTGTTGGTTGGATTGGAGGATCTGATGCTGAAGAAGAAGGAACTTGGAAATGGGTAACAGGTCCTGAGGCTGGAACGGTATTTTGGATAGGTAATAGCTCGGGATCTTCAGATAATTATGCCAATTGGAATGATGGTGAACCAAATAATGCTGGAAATGAAGATTATGCTCACATAACTGATCCCACAATTGGATTTGAGGGTTCATGGAATGACCTTGCGAATTCTGCTGCATCATCAGGACCTTATCAATCAAAAGGGTACATGGTAGAATATGGTGGTTCTTCAGGGGATCCGATTCTAAAATTCACAGCAACCACAAAATTAATAATGCCAAAATTAATTTCGTTCTCTGAGGGTGAGGCTTGTTATGGGGATCCAATAACACTTTCTGCAAATGCTTCTCATTCTAAAATAAACTGGTATAAAGTTCCTGAAGGTGGTGAAATTATTTATTCAGGAAATTCAGTAGTCGTTAATACGGAAACAACAACAACATATTGGATTGATATTATTCCAGGTGATTGTGTAGATGAAACTAGAACTCCTATTACTGCTACAGTTCATCAGTATCCTGTAATTAAAGAAAAAAATCTGATAATCGAGCAGTGTGATAATGATTCAGAAAATGACGGTAAAACTCTTTTCAATCTAAATGTATTTAATCCATTAATATCTAAAAACTATAACAATGAGATATTTGAATTTTACTCTGACTCTACTAGAAATAACAACTCAATTATTTCTAATCCCTCAAAATATTTCAATACTGATTTTGAAGATAATATTTATGTCAAAATAATCAGTTCTTTTGGATGTTCTGAAACATCCAAATTAACATTAAAGGTAGCTGCTAGTCTAATAGACTCTGAATTTTATCTTGAATACGAAAAATGTGAAACAGAAATTAAAACTCTTGAACCTGGAATCGAGAAATGGGATATTTCAACCCTTGAATTAATTTCAAAAGAATTAGTTAATTCCGATCCCAAATTTTCTGCTCAAAATATAAATATTACTTTCTATTTTAACGAAAATGATGCTTATTTGAGACAAAATAAAATTAAAAATGAAAATAATCAATTTGAGATGTTAAACCCTTACTCGCAAGAAATTTGGGCTCGAGTTGATAACATTGATTTAAATCAAATTTCATGTCTTGGTATTAAAAAAATAGCAAATCTTAAAATAAAAAAACTGCCTGAATTCGAATGGTTGAATTCGTTTGAGATAGTTTGTTTGAACTTGGATCCTGTCTTAATTGGAGTTGATGCAACAGATGATCGTAATTATGAATACAGATGGTACAAAGACGGGACACTTTTAAACGAAGGTGATGAGGGAAGAATATTAATCAAAGAGGGTGGAAAATACGAGGTCCTAGCCTCCACAACAACCGGAACGTTGTGCTCTAAATCAATATCGATTGAATTATTCTCGTCTGAGATTGCTAGTGTAAGTCAAAATGATTTATCTGTTACAGATCCCGAGGGAGACACTGGAGCAGTGAAAATTAATACAAATAATCTTGGAGTTGGTGACTATGAGTTTGCCATAGATGATTCACTGGGAATATATAAAGACTTTCCATATTTTGACAATTTACTTCCAGGTATTCATAACATATACATTCGTGATAAAAATGATTGTGGTATGGTACAAATTGAGTCATCAATTCTAGGACACATGAAATTCTTCAGTCCTAATGGAGATGGAATTAATGATTATTGGAATGTGTTAGGAGTGAGTGAAAATTTCCAACCAAAAACAAAAGTATATATATATGACAGAAGAGGTAAATTATTGAAAGATTTAAATCCATTATCAATAGGATGGGACGGAACATATAATGGGCTGTCACTTCCACAAGACGATTATTGGTTTCATGTTTATTTTGAAAATGGTAAATCTTATTCTGGTCATTTTAGTTTGTTAAGACGGTAAAATGAAAAATAAATCCTTTTTATTAATTTTTTCTTTACTAATAAATTTAAATGTTTATTGTCAGGGTTTTATACCAATGTTTAATGAATATCTATCTGAAAACTTATATTTTATTCACCCTGCCATGGTTGGAGTAAATCTCTCAGGAACGAGAATTCAGTTTGGAAACAGACAACAATGGATTGATATTCAAGATGCACCTGGCACGAAACTCCTTACATTGGAATATAAGGCAAAAGCTAACTCAATTTTTGGTGTTCAAATGATTGATGATCATAATGGATACCACTCAAAAAATTCTGTTTTCATAACTTATGGTTATCGAATCTATTTAAATAATCAAATATGGAATACAAAAAGATCATATCCAACAAAAAATGATAATATCAAGGAGCTATCGTTTGGATTAAGCTTGGGCTCAGTAAAATATAATTTGGATCAAAGTAGTTTTGATTTAAGATTAATAGATCCTTTACTGGATAACAATTCTAGTCAAGAAAGATATCTAACATTTGATGCGGGAATTGCCTATGTATCCACTCATTTATCCTCTCAATTTTCAATAAAAAATCTAACATTAAACCCTTCAAATAAAAATAATGAAGATTTGAATATTTTTGACTCAAATAATTTTAAGCATTATTTATTTTCAAGTCAATATGAAATGTATTTTGATAATGGCTGGAACCTTGAACCTTCATTTCTTATTCAATATCTTGAAAAAACGGATGAAAGAAGCTTTGATTATAATTTAAAAGTTTACAGAATCATACCAGATGGAAGAGTTTGGTTAGGAATATCATACAGAAGAAATTCTGTAGGAATATCATATGAAAGAAATGGAAGTATTAAAAACCAATATTACAAACACATAACTCCAATAGTTGGATTAAATTATAAGAATTATGTTGTTTCTTATCACTATACATTAAATTTAGGTGAACAAGACATTGGACTTTTAGGACTTCATTATTTCACATTAGGAATTACTCTGTGATTTTGATTTACTAAAAAATTTTTGAAAAAATAACAAATGGTATTCCAAGGAATTTGAAAAATAATACCAATTATGAAATCCTGCTCTTTCCGTGTAGTCATGTGAAATATTTCTTTCAACTAATTTTTTATGCAATCTATAATTAGCATCATAAAAAAAATCTCCTATTCCACAATCAAAAATTAGTTCCAAACTATCCTCTTCTATTAAATCAAGCATATTAATTACAGAGTTTTTTTCCCAGTAATCAGGATACTCATTCTGATCTCCTAAAGCTGCTATCAAATTCCATCTAGATTTTCCTCCCTCAGGATAATAAGGTGTAATATCTAAACCCCCACTTATACTACCTGCTGCTCCCCATATATCCTGATGCTTAAAAGATAAATAAAATGCACCATGCCCCCCCATACTTAGGCCAGTAATAGCACGTCCAAATCTATTTTTTATGGTATTGTATTTAGAATCAACAACTTTTATAAGCTCTTTTGTAATAAAAGTTTCGTAACGAATTTTTTTATTCAACGGACTGTCTAAATACCAGCTATCATAACCTCCGTCAGGACAAACAATTATTACATTATACCTATCGGCATAATCTTTTATTTCTGGAACTAGTTTAAACCATGAATCAGATTTATCTGAGTGGCCATGAAGAAGATATACTACTGGCAATGACTTGTTGTTATCTATATTTTTTTTAGGAACGATTACAATATTTTTAATTGACTTATTCATAGACTTGCTATAAACCTCGATTGTATCAACTCTTGACGCGTGAATTAGAAGAGAGTTTAAAATAAAAAAAAGAAACAATATATTTTTTCTCATACTATTTTTATTAAAGAATTTTCCATAATAGTACTAACATTATTAAAAAAACACAATTAAGTTGAAGGGTTTTTTATATTTTGTATAATAATTATTTTTTAATTGAAATGGTGAAAAATGAATACTGATTCAAAAAGACTTTTATCGGTCGACATTTTGAGGGGATTAACAATTATATTCATGATAATTGTTAACGATCCAGGTTCGTGGTCAAATGTTTACGCCCCTCTTCTTCATGCCAAATGGAACGGTATTACTCCAACTGATTATATATTCCCAACCTTTTTATTTATTGTAGGCTTATCAATTGCCTTATCATTGTCTAAAAAAAAAGAATCGAACTCTTCAAATACTGAAGTTTTAAAAAAAATTATATGGAGATCCATAAAAATTTATCTAGTTGGTCTTCTCCTTTGGCTTTGGCCAAATTTTGACTTTGAAAATATAAGATGGGTCGGAGTTCTTCAAAGAATCTCAATTGTATATTTATTTTGTGCAATAATATTTCTTTATTTCAACCTTAAGTCACAAATTATTATATTATCACAAATTCTCCTCTTCTACACGATCCTAATGTGTTTTGTTCCAATTCCTGAAATAGGATTTCCAGATTTATCTGTCCCAGAAAAAAATTGGGCTCATTACCTAGATAGTTTACTTTTACCGGGTGTCATGTGGCAAAAAACTTGGGATCCTGAGGGAATATTATCTACTCTTCCTTCAATAGGTACCGGTATATTGGGGTTAATTGCAGGTCACATATTGACAAGTAAAAATGATCTCTTAAAGAAAATGTTATATATATCCTTACTTGGTTTTGTATTGTTATTTTTTGGAGATATCACTCAATATATTTTCCCATTAAATAAAAACTTATGGAGTACTTCCTTTACTTTGTTGGTTGGTGGAATTTCTTGTTTATCTCTTTGTTTTTGCATGTATATTTGTGACTATTTAAGTCATGGAAAAAAATTTAAAATAGCTCAATCTTTCGGTGTTAACTCGATTTTCAGTTATGTAGTTGCAAGTATGTTAACTTTTATTTTTTATGGTAGTAAAATAGTAATATTTAAAAAAACTTTATTTGATTGGGGAGGAGGTTTAAATGAATTATTTATAGATGTTTTTTCTGAAACTGGATTATCACTTAAGCTATTATCTTTTCTATACGCACTTTTTTATGTTTTTATAATTTGGATTCCAACATCATTTTTATTTAAAAAGAAAATTTATATCAAATTGTAAACTAAAGTCTATTGAGAAAGTTACCGCTTTACCTCTTATTTACTCATTTTTGTTTTGGACAACTACAATTCATACCAAAATCTTCAGGTGAGGTCGTGAATCACAAATATTATTCACTTTCATATAATGAAATTCATGAGCAAGCCAACTGGGTCCATTATAAACTAAATCCAAACTTTTTAAGTGGTAAAACAAAAAGATATGATAGGTTTATATCCGATCCTCTTATTTCCTCTGAATCTGCGAAACCAAATGAATATAGAGGTTCAGGTTATGATAGAGGTCATTTAGCTCCAGCCGGAGATATGAAGTATAATACCACATCAATGGTAGAATCTTTTTATATGTCAAATATATCGCCACAATCACCAAGCTTTAACCGAGGTGGATGGAAAAAACTGGAATCCTTGGTAAGAGAATGGGGAAAAAAATTTGAAATTTATGTTACTACAGGAGGTGTCCTTGACTCAAATATCATTTGTAAAATTGGTGAAAATAAAATATCTGTACCCTCAATGTTTTACAAAATAATTTATTGCCCAGATAAGGAATTAATGATTGGCTTTCTAATGCCTAATGTTGAGATCATAAATAATTTAAAGAATTATCTTGTTTCAATTGATGAAATAGAATTATTAACAAGTATAGATTTCTTTAGTCAACTTCCAGATAAAAAAGAAGACAAACTTGAGTCCATGATATATATATCTGATTGGGATTTTGAATTTGAACGACCTTAAATTAAATTCATAAAATATTAATAAATTTATATAATGACTTTAATCGAATTTATTGACCAGGTAATATTTATTATCAAAAATCTAAGTTTATCTTTTTGGGTTTCTGTAATAATTATATCTCCTCTTTTTATGTGGTTTGAAGAAATTGTTCAAACAGTAATCACAAAATTTCATATGTAATTTTTGTTAGATTTCCTAACAAATACAGATTGATCCAAAAACTTCTTGGATTTAGTGATGCTGATAAATACGAGGAGCTTCAAAGGATTCATGATATGTACGAAAATGATAACACAATAGCTGAAAAATTAAAAATTAGCGAAGATTTTTTGGATGAAACTAGGGGTGCAATGTTTGTATATAATGAATTAAGTGATATTATTTTAGGAAAAGTTTTGAAAGTAAAAAATGGTGAGGAACTATCTTTTGCAGAAAATAAAAATTTTGATAATAATTATTTTGATTATAAAGTTATTTACAAACTAGATTTTAACATAAAAGAACTTAAAGAAATTAATTCATCCAAAATTCTAAAAAATTCAAAAGAGGGAAATGTTTTGTTTTCAATCAATAAAAGATTCTCAAACGACTTACTAAGAAAAACAGTTTACAGAGAAAAACCTTTAGTAAAACTACCTGAAAATTTTATCGAGGCATTTAAGGCAAAAATGATGGAAGTTGAAGGCCACTTTTTGGAAAACGTTGAAATGTATTTGTTTCAAAAAAAATTATCATTTAAATGGAAAGTTTTCAAAGTAATTATATTTATACCTTTTATGTTCTTTTTAAGTAATCTACTTGGAAGTTTATTCGATTATTTTGGGATTAATAACATGATTGACTTCATGACATTTTAGTACCCTACTGAATTTTATTCCATCCTTTTTTTATATCAGTTTCGATTTTTTTGTTAAATATTTTAGTGATTTGCTCTTTATTATTTGAAACTTTTATATCCCTTTGAAGTTTTAGTGATCGAGTTGGCGAATAATCTATCTTATAAAAAACATACTCGGGATAATTATTGGACTTTGAATTTGTATTCCAAATAAAATATTTTTTAACCATTTTAATACCTCTGGTTTCTTTAACATAAAGTTCTTTTCTGATAATTAATGAAACAGGCTTGATCTCATTTTCAACATCAGAATTAGCTAAATCCAAAATCCTTGTAATTTGAGTTATACCCGTTTGATCTTCAGTAACTTTCTTGTCTTCCCTTATACCTTTAAAAACAGGTGAAATAAGACTTACTGATGGGGAATTATTTAATTTCAAAAATTCTTTTTCAAAAAGTAAAACAGATTTTGAAATATTACCATTAGAGTTATTATTGATTATATCAATTGATTCAATTTCAGCAACTAAAACAGGCTTTATCATTGTAAAGGGCACATTTACTGCTGATGTTTCTATTACATTTGAAGGAACCTTAATTTTTTCTAACTGTTTTGAGAGACTTTTTCTTTGATCAATAGAGAATCCATTACTTACTTTTCCTACAACTAAAAATTTATTTTCTTCAATTAAAACCCCAAAAATTAATTCCTTTAAAAGTGAAAAATCGTCTGAATATCCCATTGCAAAACCCAATACAACAAAATCAAATGTAAGAGAGGGTTTAATTTTAAAAGTGGGTCCATTTAACCCACGAACAATTATACCCTCCTCATTATTGTTTATTACTCTTTGGTTAAATTCATTTTCAATCTCCTTTCTTGATTTTAATTCAACCTCTTGAACAGGGTGAATAATATTACCTTCTGAAAAAATGCTACTAATTATTTTCTTTTTTTCTAACCATTTGGTAGCTTCAAAATCCTTATCATCGTAGCTTAGTAGATCAAAAATTCCAATTTTAATTACTGAATTTGACTCTGAAATAGCTTTAGTCAAATCAAATGATCTTGTTCTCTTTCCTTGATTATAATTATATATTTCGCCAACAAATAATGCACTACTAACAGGTATTTTTTTTTCAGCCTCATATATCAATTCATCCCTTTTAAAAGATTTTCCATTAAAATTATAAATATGAATATCTTTATTTTTTTTGTAAATAAAACATAAGTGACCATCAATTTTCGTTGAAACATAATACTTGTCAAACTCAAAAACTCTTGTTGTAATTTCATCTCCCCCGAACCACCTAAAAAAATA
>TARA_B100001057_G_scaffold355453_1_pt1 | contig 19650 bp, 20 predicted proteins | sample TARA_B100001057 | Tara Oceans TARA_B100001057 (sample SAMEA2621839) | marine metagenome | biome: marine biome (ENVO:00000447); feature: surface water layer (ENVO:00002042); material: "saline water (ENVO:00002010), including plankton (ENVO:xxxxxxxx)" | depth 5 m
GAGGTAAAAGAAGAACCCCAGCCCGAGGTAAAAGAAGAACCCCAGCCTGAGGTAAAAAAAGTATCAGCCTCTGATGAATTAACAGATAGAATTTTAATATCACCACTTGCTAGAAAGCTGGCAAATGAAAAAGGAATTGACATTAAATTAGTTAAAGGTTCAGGTGATAATGGTAGAATTATAAAGCGAGATATAGATTCATATAAGCCTCAAAATTATTCTCAATTTATTCAGCCAAGCCCAAGTATTACAGAATCATCAACTGAGTCTCAAAATTCTACAATGAGAAAAGCTATTGCTAAGAGATTATCAGATTCAAAGTTTTCTGCCCCTCACTATTACTTGAACATTGAATGTGAGATGGATAATATGATCTCATTTAGAAAACAATTTATTAATACTCAAAACATTAAAATTTCATTTAATGATGTCATAGCTAAGGCTGTTTCACTTTCATTAGCAAGACATCCTAAAGTAAATTCTAGATGGTATGATGATAAAATTGTTTTTTATGACCATGTTCATTTAGGTGTTGCAGTTGCAGTTGATGATGGTTTAATCGTCCCTGTTGTTAAATATGCGAATTCAAAAACGTTACCTGAAATTAACAAAGAGATTAAAGACTTTGCTGAGCGTGCTAAAAATAAAAAATTAACGCCTGCTGAGATTGAAGGAAGTACTTTTACAATTTCAAATTTAGGTATGTTTGGAATTGAAAGTTTTACTTCCATTATCAATCAGCCTAATTCTGCTATTCTTTCAATAGGTTCAATTATAGAAAAGCCTATTGTAAAAAATGGAGATATAGTAGTCGGAAATACAATGAAATTAACTTTAGCATGTGACCATAGAACTGTCGATGGTGCTACAGGATCATTATTCTTGAAGACTCTTAAAGAGTATATTGAAAACCCAGTCTCAATTCTTATCTAATGAAGACTATTATAGTAACTGGCACAAGTTCTGGCATAGGCCATCAAATATGTATCCAAGCTGCAAAAATGAATTTTCGTGTATTATCTGTTTCAAGAAATACTCAACCGCTTAAAGATATAGATGGTATTGAGTCATTTAAATTAGATATTACAGATAAAAATTCTGTTGAAGAGTTTGTTGCAAATTTGAAAAAAAGAAAAATTAAAATTGATATTTTAATTAATAATGCTGGTTACTTAGTAAGTGAATTATTTAGTGAGACCACATATGATTCTTTTAAAAAAACTTTTGATGTTAATGTATTTGGGCTTGCAGAAATTACTAGATTACTGATTCCAATTATTAATAAAGATGGTCACGTTATAAATATTAGTAGTATTGGAGGTGTTAATGGCTCTAAAAAATTTCCAGGTTTATCAGCATATTCTAGCAGTAAAGCTGCAGTTATAGCGTTAACTGAAGTGTTAGCTGAAGAATATCAAGATGGTCCATCATTTAATGTTATCGCTTTAGGTGCAGTTCAAACAAAAATGCTAAAAAAGGCTTTTCCAGATTACAGTGCAGAGACAAAGCCAGAGGAAATGGCAAAGTATATTCTAAATTTTGCAATTAATGATGGTCAATTGTTTAATGGTAAACTGATTTCAGTATCAAACTCAAATCCATAAAACTAATTTTTTTGGGAAAGTTTAACTTTTTTAAATAGTTCAGAAGAATAAACAAAATCATTTACCAATTTATCTTCTGTATTCAGAATTTCCTTATTATTTCCCTCCCATATTTTCTTTCCTTCAACTAAAAAAATAATCTTATCTCCTATCTCCATTACTGAATTCATATCATGAGTATTAATAATTGTGGTAATATTATACTCAACAGTAATTTCTTGAATTAATTTATCGATTATAATTGCTGTTTTAGGATCTAAACCTGAGTTTGGCTCATCGCAAAATAGATACTTGGGGTTCAATACAATAGCTCTAGCAATTGCAACTCTTTTTTTCATACCACCCGATATTTCTGATGGAAATTTATTATCTACACTCCTAAGATCAACACGTTCGATAACTTCTCTAGCTCTTTCTAACATCTCAGAATCAGATTTATCTGAAAACATCCTTAAAGGAAATATTATATTATCTATAACCGACATTGAGTCAAATAGAGCACTACCCTGAAAGACCATTCCCATTTGCTTTCGTAAATTTGAAACTTTTGAAATATCATCTTTAATGAATTTTTTCCCATCATATAAAATTTCCCCATTATCAACATCATGCAAACCTAGAAGGCATTTCATAAGCACAGTTTTGCCAGAACCACTTTGACCAATAATTAAATTAGCTTTTCCTTTTTCAAAGGTTGCTGATACTTCGTCAATAATTTTTAGACTACTAAAAGATTTGGATATTTTATTTATCTCTATCATTATGCCAATAAAAGTTGAGTTACAATAAAGTTAATAATGATAATTACACTACTTGTCCAGACAAAAGAAATATTACTTGCTTTACCAACTTCAAGTGCACCACCCTTCATATAGAATCCATGGTATGAGGGAATAGTTGCTAAAACAAATGCAAATAGGATTGTTTTGATATAAGTATAGATAATATGAAATACTTTAAAATCAAGCTGAATACCTTGGATAAAGTCAAAACTTGTTGAAAAACCAGCATAAACACTTGCAATATATCCACCAAGTATACCCAAAAACATTGCAAGAGTAATTAAAAAAGGATACAATAGCAATGATATAATTTTAGGAAAAATTAGATAGTTAAATGAGTTAATACCCATTACCTCAAGAGCATCAATCTGCTCAGTTACTCTCATAGTTCCAATACTTGAAGTAATAAATGAACCTACTTTACCAGCCATTATTATAGAAATAAGGGTTGGAGCAAATTCTAAGATCACAGATTGTCTAGTTGCAAATCCTATAAGATTCCCTGGAAGCAATGGATTTTCGATAGCTAGTGCAGTTTGAATTGCTACAACTCCACCAATTAAAAAGGACATAAATGCAACAATACCTATTGACCCTAATATTAGATCCTCAATTTCTTGAAAAATTAATTTTTTAAGTACACTCCACTTAGTAAATTTTGAAAAAGTATACTTTATCATTAAAAAGTATCTACCAATATGAAAAAAAATTCTCATCTGGTCTAAACTTTATAAGTTATAGCATTAATATTCATTCCAGCGCCAACACTAGCAAACATAATAATATCTCCTTTAGAGAGTTTATGCCCTTTATAATTTGTTTTTTTAACTAGATCAAAAAGAGTTGGAATTGTTGCAACTGAACTATTCCCAAACTCTTCAATATTCATGGGTAGAATATCCTCAGGCGCAGAGAGTTTATATAGTCTAAAAAATCTATTTATAATAGCCTCATCCATTTTTTGGTTTGCCTGATGAATAAATATCTTTTTTAAATCTTCAATATTACAATTAGTCTCATCAAAACAAGATTTCATGGCTACAGGAACATTTGTAAGAGCAAATTCATATACTTTTCTTCCTTGCATCTTTATAAACTTCTGATCACTTTTTGTTCTTTTATTAGTATCATATGATGATCCATAAAATATATAATCATTTTCACCTTCATATGTGAATGTAGCAGATTTGTGAGATAATATTCCACCATCATATAAACTATCACTTTCAAGGACAATTGCACCAGATCCATCTGCGTATATCATTGAGTCTCTGTCATTCTCATCTAATATTCTAGAAAGAGTATCACAACCAATTACCAAGCATTTTTTAGCCATACCAGATTTAATAAATGATTTAGCTTGAATGATTCCTTCAACCCACCCTGGACAACCACATATAATATCATATGCTACACAATTAGGATTCTTAATTTTTAGTTTTGCTTTTACTTTTGAGGCAATTGATGGTAATGTATCTACCTGTCCACTACTGCATGAAATATCACCTGTATTATGAGCAACAATAATATAATCAAGGGTTTCCTGATCTAATTTAGAATCATTGATTGCAATACCTGCAGCTACAGCTGCTAAATCAGATGAGTTTATCTCATCTGGAGCATATCTTCGCTCGTAAATGCCAGTTATAGAATTAAATTTATCAATAATCTCAGAATTTGAGCTCTGAAATTTACCTCCATCTATATCAAGGAATTTATTCTTAAGAAAATCTGAATTTTTTTTTGTGATATCTGGTATACAACTTCCTGTACCAGTTATTCTGTAGCTCATTTTATAAAATTACTTAAATTATTGATAAGTCTCAATAGGTGGACAACTACAAATTAAATTTCTGTCACCATATGCTTCGTCAACTCTTCTTACCGATGGCCAAAATTTATTAGACTTTAAGTATTCTTTTGGAAAAGATGCTCTTTCTCTAGAATATTCAAATTGCCATTCGCTTGAAGTAAGCATTTTTAATGTATGAGGAGAATTTCTTAACATTTCTCTATCAGATTCATTTTCAGATGTAATCTCAAAAAATATTGAATTAAGCGCATCACAAAATCTATCAATTTCATTGAGATTTTCACTTTCAGTTGGTTCAATCATCATAGTACCAGGAACCGGGAATGAAACAGTTGGTGCATGAAACCCATAGTCTATTAATCTCTTTGCAATATCTACAACTTCAATATTATATTTTTTAAACTCTCTACAATCAATTATAAATTCGTGAGCAGATCTACCGTTTTTTCCACTATATAAGATCTTAAAGTTCTTTTCTAGTTTTGTTTTCATATAGTTAGCATTGACTATAGCCATTTCAGTTGAGTTTTTTATACCTATCTTTCCAAGCATTCTTATATAGCCATAAGAAATCAAACAAACTAGTGCAGAACCCCATGGAGCAGAGGAAATTGCATCAATATGATATTTCCCTCCCGAGGCGATAATTGGATTTGACGGTAGAAAATCTTTAAGATGTTCAGCAACACAGATTGGTCCCACACCAGGACCTCCTCCTCCGTGAGGTATTGAGAAAGTCTTATGCAGATTTAAATGACAAACATCAGCTCCAATTAATTTTGGACTTGTCAGGCCAACCTGAGCATTCATATTAGCTCCATCCATATATACTTGTCCGCCATTTTGATGAATTAGTTCGTTTATAAGCTGAATCTCTGATTCAAATACTCCATGAGTTGATGGATAAGTAATCATTAGAGCAGCCAAATTATCTTTGTGCTCTTCAATTTTTGATTTTAAGTCGTCAATATCAATATTTCCTCTTTCATCAGTTCCTATTACTACTACTTTTAACCCAGCCATAATTGCTGATGCAGGGTTTGTTCCATGTGCAGAGGAAGGAATTAAACATATATTTCTGTGCTCTTCTCCAATTTTGTCTAAATATGATTTTATTACCATCAATCCACTATATTCTCCTTGAGCTCCTGAATTTGGTTGGAGTGATGTGGCTGAAAATCCAGTAATTTCACTTAGATAATTTTCTAGTTTATTTATTACTTGATGATACCCTTGAGCCTGATCTACAGGAACAAATGGGTGAATACTATTCCATTCGCTCCAGCTAAGAGGAATCATCTCAGATGCTGCATTAAGTTTCATTGTACATGAACCAAGAGAAATCATAGATTGAGTGAGAGATAAATCTTTATTTTCAAGAGACTTAATATATCTCATTAAAGAAGTCTCAGAATGATAGGAATTAAAAACAGGGTGTGACAAAATTTCAGATTCTCTTTTATTTTCTATTGCATAAGTATCAGGAAAATCAATTTCAGAAGATTTTTGACCTATTTTTTCCTCAAAAATTGATACAATTAAATCTAAGTCTTTTAAATCTGTCTTCTCATTTACCGAAATTGATATTTCACTATCTGAATGATAACATAGATTAACCTCTTTTGAAAGTGCAATTTTCTCAATAGATTTTGAATCTGAAATAATTGTAATTGTGTCATAGAATTTTGAGTATTTTATTTCAATACCTAAAGAAGATATCTTATCAAATAAATAAACAGCCTTAAGATGTATCGTGGATGATATATTTTTAAGTCCTTTTGGTCCATGGTATACAGCATACATGCCAGCCATAACTGCAAGAAGAACTTGGGCCGTACAAATATTTGAAGTCGCTCTATCTCTTTTAATATGTTGTTCTCTAGTTTGTAAAGCCATCCTTAGAGCATAATCACTATCAACGTCTTTAGTTACACCAATAATTCTACCTGGAATATTCCTCTTGTATTTATCTTTTGTTGCAAAAAAAGCTGCATGAGGACCACCATAACCAAGAGGAATTCCAAATCTTTGAGTTGTACCAACTACTACATCAATTTTTTCAGGGTTTGGAGGTTCTATAATGACTAGAGACATTAAATCAACCGCTAAGACCGTTTTAAAATCATCATTCTTAATTTCTGATAAAATTTTATTAATATTTGATAATTTTCCATCTTTACCTGGATACTGTATAATACATCCAAAACAATCCTCAGAATTTATATTCTCCATTTCATCTATTACAATTTCTATACCTAGTGGATAAGCTCTTGTTTTTAATACTGAAAGAGTTTGTGGAAGGATATTTGAATCAACAAAAAACCTAATTAGATTTTGATATTTTTGATCTTTAGACCTATTATTGTACATCATAATCATTGCTTCAGCCGCTGATGTTCCTTCGTCCAATAGAGAGGCATTTGCAATCTCCATTTTTGTAATATCACAAACCATAGTTTGAAAATTTAACAACGCTTCAAGTCTACCTTGAGCTATTTCTGGTTGATATGGTGTGTATGCTGTATACCATCCCGGATTTTCTAAAATATTCCTTTGAATAACTGAAGGAGTGAAAGTGTCATGATAACCAAGTCCAATATATGTTTTGAAATTATTATTTAATGATGAGAACTTCTTAATCTCTTTTAAGAATTCCATTTCAGAAATAGCATCAGGAATTTCCAGATCTGATTTTAATCTGATTTTTTCCGGAATAGTTTGAGTTAATAAATCCTCAATTGATTTTACACCAATTACATTCAGCATTTTATTTAACTCAGAAGTGCTTGGACCAATGTGTCTTCGAGAAAAATTTTCTTTATACATTAAAACTTTTTAAGCAAAAATATGTAATATTGAATACTATAATAACAATGTTCATTAAATGTTAAAACTTTTTTTTTATACACTATTAGTTTTTTTACAATCACCTATAATACAAGACATTACCAAGGATGATGTTAAAGATCTTATGCAAGATAAAAACATTGATATTATTGATATTAGGACTGATCACGAATTCAGTAAGGGAAGCATTAAAAACTCCTATAACATTGACTTTCAAAAACGTGAATTTATAGATAATCTAGATTTGCTTGACAAAGAAAAAGCATATATAATTTACTGCATGTCAGGGAATAGAAGTGAGAAGGCTAGCATAATTATGAAATCTCTCGGATTTAAGATTATATATCACTACAAAAAAGGTTATAAGGATTGGGTTGAAGACTAAGATTTTCCTTTAAGATTTTTGCTACTTTCTATAACACTATTTTCAAGATCCTTTTTATAAGATTTAACTTTTTCTGATACAATTGAATTAAAAGACCCAATTATTTGGGCTGCAAGAATTCCTGCATTTTTTGAGCCATTAAGAGCTACTGTCGCTACAGGAACCCCTCCAGGCATTTGAAGGATTGATAAGATTGAATCCCAACCATCAATTGAGTTTTTAGATTTAATAGGCACGCCAATAACAGGAAGACTTGTAATAGAAGCAACCATTCCTGGTAGGTGAGCAGCACCACCTGCACCTGCTATAATAACTTTAATGCCATTTTTTTCAGCATTTGTTGCATATTCAATCATCTTTTTTGGTGTCCTATGAGCTGATACTATATCATACTCAGTCTCTATGCCAAATGATCCTAATACATCTATTGCTTCCTTCATAATATTGAAGTCTGATTTACTACCCATTATAATTGCTACTTGACTCATTTTTTTGATGTTATTATTACAGTATCTTTAATTTGGTTAGCTATTTTTTTTGCAATCTTCAAATCTTTATTAATAATAGTTACATGCCCCATTTTCCTATTAGGCCCTGATTCAAATTTACCGTAAATATGAGGATTAACCCCCTCTATTCCAATAATTTGATCGAAATTTTTATAAACTACTTTTCCTTTTGAATCACTATCACCTACTAGATTTACCATTACAGAATTTTCTAGAATTTTGGTACTTCCAAGAGGTAAATCTAAGATTGCTCTAAGAAATTGTTCGAATTGACTAGTGTAAGAACCCTCTATCGAAAAATGATAGCTATTGTGTGGTCTTGGAGCTACTTCGTTAACTAATAGCTCATTATCATTTGTTAAAAACATTTCTACTGCCATAATTCCAATAATATTGAATTTCTCGGAGACTCTACGAGCAAGATCTTCTGCTAAAGATTTAATACTACTATCAATTTGAGCAGGAGACAATATGTATTCCACTTGGTTAGATTTTTTATTAAATTCCATTTCAACTGCAGGATAAACTGCTCTTTCTCCAGATTCCCTTGAACTAACCATAACTGAAAGTTCTTTTTTTATATCAATTAACTCTTCAATTATACAGTGACAATCACTTATTTCTTCTAAGCTTTTATTGTCAATTATTTTTTTCACACCATATCCATCATATCCCATTTTTGATGCTTTCCATATAAAAGGAAAAGATATTTTACCCTTACTTATCTTAGTTTTAATTTCATCAATTCCATTTAAAATTTGAAAAGAAGATGTTGGAATTCCATTATTTTGATAAAACTTTTTTTGATTAGACTTATCTTGAATAGATTGAATTACATTGGCTTGAGGATATACTTTTTTATTTATGGACTCTAAATATTTAAGTGCTTCTACATTAACATTTTCAATTTCGATGGTAATTATGTCGCAAAGTTTCCCGAATTCTACAACAATATTATAGTCCATTAAATCACCCTCATAAAATTTTTTACATAGCTTACTTGATGGGCAATCTTTATTTGGATCAAGAACAAAAATATCTAATCCCCACTTGTTGGAAACATCGAGTACCATTTTACCAAGTTGTCCCCCACCTAATATTCCAATTGTCTTTTTTTCAGTGAACATTTGGCAAAAATAAGCATAACTTTAAACACGGTAAAGAATACGAAACATTTTAAATATCTTTGTGGTTATGTTCAATATTGTCATTTTCGGAAAACCAGGATCTGGTAAAGGAACTCAAGCTAACTTTCTCAAAGAAAAATATAGTTTATACCATATATCAACCGGAGATTTATTCAGAAAAAACATTAGTAATAAAACTAAGCTGGGAATCGAGGCAAAATCTTATTTAGATAAAGGGGATTTAGTCCCTGACTCTGTAACAATTAAGATGTTGAAGAACGAAGTTTTATTAAACAAACAAGTTAATGGATATATTTTTGATGGGTTTCCTAGAACTCAAAATCAAGCTGAATCTTTGGATTCATTTCTAAGTTCAATTAACTTGAAAATAAACGCTACAATAGCATTAGATGTTAACGAAAATGAACTTATAACAAGATTGCTAAATCGAGGAAAGACAACCAATAGATCCGATGATCAGGATATAGAAAAAATTAAAAATAGATTTAACGAGTACAATATAAAGACTTCAATACTTATAAATTTTTACAATAAACAAGGTAAATTCTATTCAGTTGATGGGAAAGGTACAGTAAATGATATTACTCTAAGACTATTTAGTCTAGTTGACAGTTTAATCTAATGTTATGATAGTTGATAACTTCGTAGATTACGTAAAACTTACAATAAAATCTGGTAAGGGGGGTAAAGGATCTACTCATTTGAGACGAGAGAAATATGTCCCTAAAGGTGGTCCAGATGGAGGTGACGGTGGAGATGGTGGAGGTATTATAGTTATAGGTGATTCTAATCTATGGACCCTTCAAAGCTTCAGATTTAAAAAACATTTTAAGGCAGGTAATGGAGGTGACGGAGGTGGTTCCAAAAAATCAGGTTTAACTGGTAAAAATATTTTTATTAAAGTACCTCTGGGTACTATTGTCAAGGACACAATAACTGAAAAAACTTTATTTGAAATAAATGAAGATAAAGAAGAAGTAGTATTGTTGAAAGGAGGGAAAGGCGGATTAGGGAATGCCCATTTTAAATCTCCTACAAATCAAACCCCAAGATACTCTCAATCTGGTCTTCCAGGTCAAGAACTTCAGATAACACTTGAGCTAAAAATACTTGCTGATGTTGGCCTTGTTGGATATCCAAACGCTGGTAAATCAACATTATTATCAGTTTTATCTGACGCTAAACCGAAAATTGCTAATTATGAATTTACAACCTTAAAGCCAAACCTCGGGATTGTACCAATGTCAGATTATAGATCATTTGTAATGGCAGATATACCTGGTATAATTGAGGGGGCGAGTGAAGGTAGAGGGCTAGGTCATTATTTTTTAAGACATATTGAAAGAAATTCTATTTTGCTTTACATTATTCCAGTAGATTCAAAGAATGTAAAACATGACTTTGAAATTTTAAAAAAAGAGCTAATTAAATATAATCCTGAATTAGCAGATAAAGACTATATTATTGCCTTCAGTAAATCAGACCTGATGGATGAAGAACTACTTGAAGAATTTGAAAAATTCTCAGAAAAAGAATTTAAATCAATTCCATTTTCTATATTTTCATCTATAAGTTCCTATGGTATAAATACCTTGAAAGAAATAATTTGGAAAACACTTAATCAAAAAAAATAGATATGAATATTAAAAACGCACAAAAAAAGGTTGATGAATGGATAAATGAACATGGTGTTAGATATTTTAATGAGCTGACTAACATGGCTATTCTATCCGAAGAAGTAGGAGAGGTAGCAAGAATAATTGCTAGAAAATATGGTGAGCAAAGTTCAAAGGAAAATGACGATGAAGAAAAACTAGCCGATGAGTTATCGGATGTTCTCTTTGTTTTAATTTGTTTGGCAAATCAGACAGGAATTGATTTAGAAAAATCTTTTCATGAAAATTTAAATAAAAAAACAAATAGAGATAAAAACAGACATAAGTCAAATCTTAAATTAAAATAGTGTATAGGATTTCAAAAGAATTTCAAGACATTGAAGGTAAGGTCTGTATTAGTGGTTCAAAAAGTGAATCAAATAGGTTATTATTACTAAGAGCTTATACTTCTTTTTTTAAAATTTTTAATTTATCAGACTCTGATGATACTCAATTGATGATATCAGCAATTGAATCTGATAAAAAGGAGATTAATATTGGACATGCTGGAACTGCAATGAGGTTTTTGACTTCGTATTTCTCATCTATTTCAAAAAATTCAATAGTTTTAACTGGCTCAGAAAGGATGAGGCAAAGACCTATTTCAATTTTAGTTGATGCCCTTAAAGACTTGGGTTGTGATATAGAGTATATAGAAAAAAAAGGATTTCCTCCTTTAAAAATCAATGGGAAAAATATCTCAAGTAATTCTGTCACTCTTCCTGCAAATGTTAGCTCACAATATATTTCTTCTCTAATGATGCTAGGTCTTTCTCTTAAAAATGGCCTTGAGATTATTTTATCTTCCAAAATTACATCTTTACCTTATATATTAATGACAAAAAAAATAATTGAGAGAATAGGCGGTATAGTAAAAATTCAAAATAGAAAAATTTTTATTGAGCCATTTAAAGAAAAAGTTATTCCAGAACAATCTGTTGAATCTGATTGGAGTTCAGCCTCTTATTTCTTTAGTTTAGCTGCCCTATCTAAATCTGTTAATTTAACTCTTTCTAAATTTTCTAAAGACAGTTTACAAGGTGATTCTATACTTGTAGATATTTATAAAAAATTTGGTATTGAAACAGTATTTGAAGATGAAAAAATTATATTAAGAAAGAATAAAATAAGTTTTCCTAAAAGCATACATCTTAACTTAAGAGACAATCCAGATCTAGCTCAGACAATACTTATAACCTGTTTAGGACTTAAAGTTGATTGTAAGCTTGAGGGTTTACATACTTTAAAAATAAAAGAAACAGACAGGCTTGTTGCCTTAAAAAATGAAATTGAAAAATTCGATGTAGATAAAGTTGAAATAACTGAAAATTCAATTACTCTTGAAAATAAGTCAGATCTGAAACATGATGTAACTATTGATACATATGATGACCATAGAATGGCTATGTCTTTTGTTCCTTTGTCCCTTTTATCCCCCATCAATATTAATAATCCGGAAGTTGTTACAAAATCTTATCTTAACTTTTGGAATGATTTGGAAAGTTTAGGATTTAATATTTTGAAAAATAATTAGATAAATACTTGACTTTCGGTGACTCAGAAAGTTATATTTGCGATCTTATTAAATAATTATGAAATTATCTGACTTTGAATATAAATTACCTAATAAATATCTAGCTCAGCATCCTTCTAATGAGAGAGATGAATGTAAGCTTATGCTTCTAAATAGAAAAGAAGAAAAAATTGAACATATGATTTTTAGGGATATGATTGATTTTTTTGATGACGGAGATGTCATTGTCCTAAATAATACTAAAGTTTTTCCTGCAAGATTATTTGGTAATAAGGAAAAAACTGGTGCTAGAATTGAAGTCTTTCTTCTTAGAGAACTTAATGAAGATCAAAGGCTCTGGGATGTATTGGTAGATCCTGCAAGAAAAATTAGAATTGGAAATAAATTATACTTTGGTGAAGATGAGAGCCTTGTAGCAGAGGTTATTGATAATACAACTTCGAGAGGAAGAACTCTAAGATTTCTTTTTGATGGCCCATATGATGAGTTTAGAAATAAGTTACAAGAACTTGGGGAAACACCATTACCTAAGTATATTAATAGGCCTGTAGAACCTCAGGATAAAGATAGATTTCAGACAATTTATGCAAAAAATGAAGGTGCTGTTGCGGCACCAACTGCAGGACTACATTTCTCAAAACATTTACTTAAAAAACTGGAGATAAAGGGTGTACTTCTTCCTGAAATTACATTACATATTGGACTTGGGACTTTCAGTCCTGTAGATGTAGAGGATCTATCAAAGCATAAAATGGATTCAGAGGAATTAAAAATTCGTGAGGAGTCTGTTAAGATAATAAACAATGCACTTAAAAATAATAAAAAGATTTGTGCTGTTGGGACAACAGTAATGAGAGGACTTGAAAGTTCTGTTTCGTCATTTGGAACATTAAATCCTTATAGTGGCTGGACACATAAATTTATATATCCACCATTTGACTTTTCTATCGCTAATTCAATGATTACAAATTTTCATACTCCAAAATCTACTCTACTAATGATGGTATGTGCATTTGGAGGTAAAGATTTTATTTTGAAAGCCTATAAAGAGGCAATGAAGAAAAATTATAATTTTTCTTCTTACGGTGATGCAATGATGATAATCTAGAGTTAAGATTTGAAAATTACTAGTAAAATAAAAAAACCAATCTCTCATGAATTAAAAATTTTTGAGAAACAATTTTACAAATCAATATCTTCTAAGGTTAAGCTTCTTGATCTTATTCTAATTTATATACTCAAAAGAAAAGGAAAACAAATAAGACCAGCTTTGGTCTTGCTTTTTGCAAAAATGTTTTCTAAAGAAGAAAAAATTAGCCAAAAGACATACAGAGCTGCTAACTTAGTTGAATTAATCCACTCAGCATCTTTAATTCATGATGATATAGTCGACGACAGTCATATTAGACGTAATTTCCTCACTTTAAATGCACTTTGGAAAAATAAAATTGCAGTTTTGGTTGGAGACTTTTTTTTATCAAAAGCTTTACTTCTTTCAACTGAGAATAAAGACTATGATTTGTTAAATGAGGTTTCAATAGCAGTTAAAGAAATCTCTGAAGGAGAACTTTACCAGATACAAAAATCAAGAAGTTTTAAATTATCTGAAAAGGAATATATTGAACTAATTTCAAAAAAGACTGCTTCTCTTTTTGCCTGTTGTTGTAAGGTGGGTTCAATATCTTCAGGAGAAAAGAAACTAAATAAAATAGAGGAATTTGGTAATTATCTTGGAATTATATTCCAAATTAAGGATGATCTTTTTGATTATTCGACAAAGAGAATTGGAAAACCAACTAAATTAGATTTAAAGAATCAAAAAATTACTTTACCATTAATTTATTCAATTGAAAAATCAAATCTAAAAGATAAAAGAATGATAAAGTCAGTTTTAAAAAAGAAAAAATATTTGGTCAGTGACAAAAAAACAGTAAATGAATTTATAATTAAGTACAAAGGTTTTGAATATGCCCTAGAGAAAATGAATAGTTTTAAATATAAAGCTCTAAAATTATTGAAAGATTTCCCTCAAAATGATTCAAATAATTCAATAAAAATTCTACTAGACTATATAATCGAGCGAAAGTATTAATTTGTTATATTACAATAAATTATAAATTTTGATAAGTAAAGATACCATTGATAAGGTTTTTGAATTTTCCAGAGTAGAAGAGGTAATTTCTGATTTTATTGCTTTAAAAAAATCTGGTGCAAATTATAAGGGGTTAAGTCCTTTCACTAATGAAAAAACTCCAAGCTTTATTGTATCTCCATCAAAACAAATCTGGAAAGACTTTAGCTCAGGTAAAGGAGGAAATGTTATTGCTTTTCTTATGGAGCATGAACAATTTAATTACCCGGAGTCTATAAGATATCTTGCTAATAAGTATAATATCGAAATAATTGAAACAGTTGAAACATCAGAGAATATTGAGGAAAGGAATGAGAGAGAATCATTATTTATAATTAACAATTTTGCATTATCATATTTTCAAGACAAATTATCAGAGAAAGAAGAAATTAATAAATATTTATTGGATAGAGGACTATCGCCAACTACTATTAAAAATTTTAATTTAGGGTATAGTATTGACTCACAAAATAATTTTTACAAAAAAGCTAACAGCAAAGGATATTCTGATGATTATCTTAAAGAAACAGGTTTAGTTATTGCCGGTGAAAATAAAATGATTGACAGATTTCGAGGAAGAATAATTTTTCCTATTAAGAGCATTTCTGGTAGAATTCTTGGTTTTGGAGGAAGGATAACAGATTCTAATAAAAAAATAGCAAAATATATTAATTCACCAGAAAGCAAGATCTACAATAAAAGTAAAATTTTGTATGGAATTTACGAGTCAAAACAATTTATTGTTAAAGATGACACATGTCTTCTTGTTGAAGGTTATATGGATGTGATCCAGCTGCACGAACATGGGATTAAAAATGTACTTGCTTCATCTGGGACTTCTCTAACAAAAGATCAGATTATTCTTATAAAAAGACTGACGCCTAATATAATTGTTCTATTCGATGGAGATCAAGCAGGACTTTCAGCTTCCTTAAGAAGTATTGATATGATTTTAGAGGAAGGTCTAAATGTAAAAATCTGTTCCTTTCCAGAAGGTGACGATCCAGACAGCTATGTAAGAAAAAATAAGAAAGAAAAAATGCTAGAATTTATAAATAACCAATCAAAAGACTTTGTTGATTTTAAGTTAAATATAAATAAAGATTTTAAAGACGATGAGGATAAGAAGGTTTCAATAATTAGAGATATTTTAAAATCTATCTCACTGATTCCAGATACCCTAAAACAAGAGATCTATATAAAAAAATTGTCTGCAGTTTTAGAAATTGATGTATCATCATTATATAGATCTTTTTCAAATATTGGAATATCTAAATCATTAAAGAGTTCCTCTAAAACTTTATATAATTCAAAAATATTTAAAGTTAAGACTGAAGATCAAAGGCTCACATCATCATATATTTATCAATTAGAAAGACAGATAATCAGTATTCTTCTTAAATATGGTGTGGAAGAAATTCAATTTGAAGATATAATCTTAAACAAGGATGAAAATGGTAAACTATTAGAAATAAAAAAGATTATTAAGTCAAAGGTGTTTGAAAAAATTTATTTGGATTTACAACAAGATGAAATAGAGTTTACTCATTCACCTTTTAAGAATATCTATAAAAAACTAATTGATAGCTTTCATAATAAGGAATCAGTCTCAATTGATAACTTTATAAATGATTTAGACTCTAATTCAAGTAAGATCGTATCTGATATTTTAATTAATGATGATAAATATCAATTACATGATTGGGAGAGAAAAAACATATATGTTAAAAAAATTGGCAGTGAATTGAGTCAGCTTGTGAATGAGACAATACTAAATATGAGAAGATATCTTATTGATAAAAAAATTAATGAGCTTCAAGAATCTCAAAAAGATGAAGAAAAAGGAGATGTATTAGAGGAAGTCATGAGTTATTATAAACTAAAGAAGATGTTATCAGCTAAACTTAATAGGGTTGTTTGATATGTTTTTTAGCAAGGATATAAAGATCAGTCTTAGAATTAACTTCTAGTTTTTTCATTACTCTAGTTATATAAGTATTTACGGTTTTTTGATTAATATTTAATTTCTTGGATATTTCAATATTTCTTTTGCCTCTAAAAAATAATTTTAATACTTGAAGTTCTCTCTTTGACAAGCTATTTAATTTCTCAGTGTTGTAGTCAAAATTAAATCTATTTTTTAGTCTTGTAAATTTGTTTAGTTCTTTGTTGCCATATATCGAAAAAGAGATATCCTGAATGATATTTCGAATGGACTTCTTTCTTAAATTTTTTGTAATAAAACCTGAAGCTCCAGATTTAAGAAAATCAATTGATTTACTTTCATTTGATTCAGACGTAAAGATAATAATTGGAATTTCAGTTTTATTTTTTTTGAACTTTTTTAGTAGGTTGCTGACATTACCTTCTCCATAATTTACATCAGAGATAATTAAATCAATCTTTACATGATTCAGTATTTCATTAATATTTTCTTCATTTTCAGCATAACTTGAAACCTCAAACATTAGAGAATTTTTAAAAATAGATTTTAATCCAATATATATAATTGGGTTTGAGTCTATAACTAAGATTTTTAACTTTTTCAATATATTAAATATAATCTTTTGGAATTGTACAAACAGGAATTGGAAGCATTTTATGTCTATTAGATGAGTTTAACGATTTAAATATGTTCATGACTTCTTTCTCTCTATTTGATAGATTTATGTTTGGTTCTGATTCCTGCATCATCACATTTTCGAGCTCATCATAAGTTGCACCAATTTGTTCTTCATCGGTTCTATTGTCGTTCCATAAACCATCTATCGGCTTTGCCATTAATATTTCATCAATGATTTTATGATATCTAGCGAGCTCAAAAACCTCAGATTTTAATAAATCTGCAATTGGGCTAATATCAACTCCGCCATCTCCGTACTTAGTATAAAAACCGATACCAAAATCTTCAACTTTATTGCCTGTACCAGCAACTATAAAATTGTTAAGAGCAGCGAAGTAGTAGAGGGTAACCATTCTTAATCTAGATCTGGTATTTGCAAGGCTAAGATCATGTTTGTCGGACTCACTATAAGGTAAAGAATCCACAAAAGCATTATATGTATGATCGAGGTTAATTAAAATTGAAGTTACATTTGTATATTTTGATTTTAACCATTCAATATGTTTTTTTGCTCTTGAAATTTGAACATCTTGCTGTTTTATTGGCATTTCAATGCAAATTAATCTCTTGCCAGTTTCAGCACATAATGTAGAGGTTAGTGCTGAGTCTACTCCACCTGAGATTCCAACTACTAAGCCATTAATTTTATTATTTTCAAGATATGTATTTATCCAATTTATTATATGTTTTGAGACTTTTTGGGGATGTTTCATAAATAATATTTAATTATATATTTGTGCAAATTTACTATATATTAAAATTAAATGAAAGAAACAGAAATAACAATTAAAGTTAGGTTGGACTCTAATAATATTCCTGAAGAAATTTACTGGTCTGCTCCTGATGGTGGGATTAAAGATGAGAAATCTAAAGCTATACTTCTTTCTTTCTGGGATAGTTCAAAAAAAGAAACTTTAAAGATGGATTTATGGACTAAACAAATGCCAATTGATGAGATGAAATCATTTATGTTACAGACTTTTGTCTCTATGAAAAATTCAATATCTAAAGCTATTGCAGATGAAAATCTTGTTAACCTAGTTGATGACTTTTGTGTTGAATTTGAAAAAAGAGTTTCTGAAAAAAATTAGATTTTAAATTCTTTTAAAGAGTCTTCTATAAAATTGAAAATATCGTCAATTCCTGATTTTTCTTTTGATGATGTTACATATGATACTGGGAGTTCATCCCAATAAATAGAAAGTTGTTTTTTTAAATTATTAATTTGACTTTCAATCTGGCTAGATTTTAATTTATCTGATTTCGTAAAAATTATAACAAATGGGCATAAATTATTATTTAAAAATTCCATGAATTCAATATCAATCTTTTGTAAGTCATGCCTAATATCAATAAGCAAGAAAGTATATAAGAGTTGTTTTCTAAATTTGAAATAACTAGTATGAGTTTTTTTAATTTCTCCTTTAATTTTTTTTGAAAGAGTTGCATATCCATAGCCTGGTAGGTCTACAAAGTAAAAACTCTCATTTATTTTGAAATGATTAATTAAAATAGTTTTCCCAGGTGTTGATGATGTTTTAGCAATTTTTTTATTATTCAGAAGAGAGTTTATCAGTGATGATTTACCAACATTTGATCTCCCAATCAGTGCATATTCTGGAAAATTACTTTGAGGACACTGGCTAATTGACTTACTGCTTTTTTCAAAAACTGAATTAATTATTCTCATAATTAAAATTTTAAATGTTATTATCTGAAAGCCACTTTTCCATCAATTTATTAAAATTATTAGGATGTTCCATCATTGGTGCATGCCCACATTTATCAATCCACAATAGGTCTGAATTTGGAAGAAGAGAATCAAAATCTTCAGCAACATTTGGCGGTGTTACAGTGTCTTGTTTACCCCAAATAATTAAAGTTTTAGTTGTCATTTTAGGAAGATCATCTGCCATATTGTGTCTAATGGCACTCTTAGCTAAAGACAAGGTTCTTATTAATTTCTCTCTATTATTTACGCTAGCAAAAACTTCATCGATTATTTCTTTTGTAGCAATTTTAGGATCATAAAAAACCTCTTCGGTTTTTGATTTTATATATTCATAATTACCTCTTTTAGGATACCCATCACCAATCATTGATTTCTCATACAGCCCTGAGCTACCAGTTATAACAAGTCCACAAACTAATTTAGGATAATTTTTAGTAAATAGAAGGCCAACATGACCACCTAAAGAATTGCCTAACAGGACTACATCTTTAAGTTTTTTAAATTTGATAAAATCAAAAACAAATTTTGAAAATGTGGCAACATTCGTTTTGAGAATTGGAGTTGAATCAACTGGAAGTTCTGGTATAATAACCTTGTAATTTTTTGATGGAAAGTATTCAAAAACACCTTGAAAATTACTTAAACCACCCATAAGTCCGTGAAGAATAATTATTGGTCTTCCTTCACCTTTTTCGATGTACGTAAATCCTCCTTCTTTAATTAAACTTTCTTCCATAATCCTTATCTAAACCACAAATATATGCATAAAGAATAACCTATTTTTCTATCATCTTAATACACTGTTAATCAAGTTGATAAATCAAAAAAAAATAATTTATCAACAAAGTGGTAAAAAGTGGTAAAAAGTGGTAAATATATTTTATATT
>TARA_B100001057_G_scaffold107396_1_pt1 | contig 19648 bp, 12 predicted proteins | sample TARA_B100001057 | Tara Oceans TARA_B100001057 (sample SAMEA2621839) | marine metagenome | biome: marine biome (ENVO:00000447); feature: surface water layer (ENVO:00002042); material: "saline water (ENVO:00002010), including plankton (ENVO:xxxxxxxx)" | depth 5 m
CTCCAAAATCTCCTGTTGGATTTCCACCTCCAAAAAGGACTAAGACATTGTGAGATTGAACTAGAGTTCCCTCAGGAAAAACATGTCTAAACTGTGTGGCATCAGAAATTGTAAACCCTGAAATATCAACTGTTTGCGAACCTAAATTGTAAAATTCTATAAATTCATCTTGATTGGCATCTCTATCGCCATCTCCATTGGCATCTCCCGCGGAACCAGAAGGTGGATCATATAACACCTCGTTGATAATAATTCTGGGATAAAAACAACCATCGTATTCTACAAAACCGGATTGTTCTGGACAACTGTCCACATTATCTGGAATGCCATCCTCATCAGTATCCACATCATCATCCAAAAGCGAAATTTCGATTTGAGTTTCGGAGAGCAACAACACCTCTTGTGTGTTGGATATTTCAACAGTTATTGTTTCAGTACCTTCAATTGCATTGTCTTGCATGCCTGAAAAAATTACACTTCCAGAATCATTTCCAGGCTCTATGATAATTTGTGCTGCACTGACTGAATAATCTTCAGAAAGTGAGGCTGTACCAGAAAAAGTCAATGGAATAGAAATCTGTTGAGATGCAGTTGCATTGAGGACTGCAGAAAGTGATAAGTTTCCTCCTGCTTCACCCAAGGTAGTGTCGCTTGTATTTAATTCTAAGGCGGGTAAGATGTCATCAGTAGAGCATCTTACTAGAAGAAAGATTATTCCTAAAGCAACTAGTGAGCTTTTTAAAATAGATTTTATATTCATTTCATTTAGTTTTTTATTTGAATTATAATTCCAAAAATTAAGATAATATTAAAAATACTCTTGTAAAAAAAAAGTGGTTATAATTTAAATAACCACTTTTTTTTAAAATTAAAATTTATCTTAAAACGAGCTTAGTAGTGTTGGAACTATCCCCTACAGAAACTTGTAATAAATATACCCCTGGTCCAACTGAACTAACATCGAGTGTTTCAGAGTTAATTTTTGTAGACAAAACACATCTACCCATTATATCATAAAGTTTGGCATTTACGTCTCCTAAATTTTGCGATTTAATATTTACAATACCATTACTTACAGGGTTAGGAAAGACTGATATTTTGTTAATTGTTAAATCAGAAGTTGATAATGGACTGCAAAACGGATATGGACAATTAGAAGTTGAAGTTGTTGTTGATCCATCTGTGCAATCAACTCCTCCGTATGTCCAAAGTCCATCAACTTTATAGGCCCATGAATCCATATAATCCCAAACTTCGCCCGAACCATCAGTATTTATATCTCCAAAAGTTTCAACAACAGATCCATTTTTAAACAGTTCAATAGCATCATCACCATTTTGGCTAATGCTAGAGCTTGCAACAAGCGTGTAGGTAAAATCATTGTAGCAATCTTCAAAATAACTTTCCATATCAGTAAGAGATCTTGCAACTAAAATATGATCTCCGCTTGATACAGATATTGGGTCAAAAGTATACTCTTGACCATCAGTTCCTCCACCATTATTGGCTACTCCAATACCATAGACACTTAAATCAGGTATGTCAGAATTTGCAACAACATGTATGGCTTTACCATTAGAACCACTAAGTGATAAATCAAGAATTCCTTGTAATTCTAAATCAACACTACCTGTTGGTTCACAAACAGGGCTTGTTACATTTCTTGATAAATTACACACACCTCCGGCAACAGTATCGCTAACATTTATGACAATATCAGTCCCTTCCAAAATTCCACTTATAATAATATTACCATCGGGAGTTGTCGATGGATTATCACCACTTATATTACCAGCAGTAGAACTAACAACAAAAGTCGAGTTACCAGCTCCTGTATATGCAAGTGTAACAGTGTAAGTATCTGTGCCAGTTGTAATATCATCGCAAACTATATCTTGAGTTCCAAGAGAAACCTCGCAGGTTGGCCCACACAAATCGTTGGGAGCACCTGGAGTTCCAAGATCGCCTTCTCCAAAAGTTGATGTTGACAGACACCAATTGGAACCCAAATTATTATCACCAAAAATTTCATCTGGATCGAGTGATATACTTGTACCACCACCTGCATCTGGAAAGCCATTAGCTGAACCATAAACAATTCTATCAATTTCAACTGAATTAGGGCTTAATAATACTATTTCATCAACAGAATTACCGAGGGTGAAAACACCATCTCCATAACTATGATCTAGATTTACACCACCATTAAGGGCTGGATCGTTGGGTCCTCTTCCCATTACAAAATAAACTCCGGGGGGTACAATGACAGATGTTGAAAAGGTATGAGAATCAGAACCATCGTCTTTAAGTGTCCATCCTAATAAATCTATGTCTGCTTCAGTGTTGTTATATATTTCTAACCATTCTCCAGGAACATCACTTACTGCGCCCGCATCATTTAAAAATTCTGTAACAATAATATCACCTTCAGAAAAACTCTGGGCAACTGCATTAACCGTTATAGTTCCGTACATAGATTGATGAGGAGAGCAAACATATGTGTTAACTCCAGGTGTTGTGAATTGATGAGAATATACGTGACCTGGTCCAAAATAACCTTCACCAAAGCCTATTTCTGGTCCACTTGTGTGTTCTATATTATGATTACCAGAAGTTCCCCAGGTCCATTCTACTATGTCACCCACTTCAATTGTTATTTGTTGGTCAGTACTATCGTACCACCATTCCAAAGTGTAAGTTTGCTGGGCAGATACACTTGAAATCAATAAAAGAAAAAATAAAAGTAATTTTGTTTTCATACAAAAGATTTTAATGAACAGTTAATATAAATATTCATTAAAGTTAATAATATATTTTGCAATATAAAATTAAAGTATAGTTAAATAAAATTTATTAATTTGTGACGTTTTAAGTTAGATGAAGCTAATCAAGTTAATTTTATTTTTTTCTTTATTCAATGTGATGTCTTGCTCTGATAATTCAGGCCTCACCCAAAACACGCCAGTAATTCCTATTGAAAATTTAACGGGGACCGGATTTTTTGAATATTCTGACTATGGCCCTTTTAATGATAAAATATTAAGAATATTTTATCACATTCCAGAAAATTCAGATACAAATACTGAAATAGTCTTTGTCTTTCACGGAAATGGTCGAAATGCTAAAGATTACAGAGATGCCATGATATCAAAATCAAATCAATATAATTTTATTACAATAGCACCTGAATTTTCTTATTCCAATTTCCCTGGAGGAGATAAATATAATCTTGCTAATGTTTACGTTGATGGAGATAATCCAACTCCTTCAACATTAAATGATGAGGATGAGTGGACATTTTCTGTAGTTGAACCTCTTTTCGATTATTTTAAAAATTTACAAAATAACTCAAGTTTAAAATATCATATTTTTGGACATTCTGCTGGTGGTCAGTTTGTACACCGATTTTTAATGTTTAAAACTAACACGCGGACAGATAAGGTTATTATATCTGCACCCGGATGGTATACATGTACGGATTATTCTGCGACTTTTCCTTATGGTTTTTCAAATTCGATATTAGAAAATATATCCCTGGAAAATTTGTTTGATAATAATCTAACATTGTTGATTGGTGATTTAGATAATGACCCTAATGCTAGTGCATTGAGACATAATGAATATGCTGATGCGCAAGGACTAAACAGGTTCGATAGAGCAAATTACTTTTTTAATAAAGCCAACGAAATTGCTGTTGATTCAAATATAATTTTTCAATGGTCTTTAGAAATTAATCAAGGAGCAGATCATAGTTTTACCACTGCTTCTGATAAAGCAGCGGACTTAATATTTAATTGAAATGCAATTAAACAAAAAAACAATAGGACTTTTTTTAGGTCCAATCATTTTTACGTTAATTCTTTTATTTTTTCATCCCGAGGGATTAAACCATTCGGCTAATGCTGTACTTGCCTCAACGGCATGGGTTGCAATTTGGTGGATATCCGAAGCATTGCCAATTGCTGTTACGGCCTTACTACCAATAGTTTTATTTCCGCTAACACAAGGTCTTGACTTAAAAGCAACCACAGCTTCTTACGGACATAAATTTATTTTTCTATTTCTTGGTGGTTTTATATTGGCTATTGCTATTGAGAAATGGAATTTACACAAAAGAATTGCACTAACAATTATCAGGCTAGTTGGGACAAATATTGTACACATAATATTAGGGTTTATGATTGCAACAGCCTTTTTGTCAATGTGGATTTCTAATACTGCAACAGCAGTAATGATTTTACCTGTTGGAATGGCTATTATTTCACAACTAAGGGACAATTCTGAAACTATTGAAAATGAAAATTTAATTTTTGCAAAGGCACTAATGTTAGCAATTGCATACAGCGCTTCGATTGGTGGAATGGCTACACAAATTGGAACTCCCCCAAATCTAATTTTAGCAGGTGTGATACAGGAAACGTATGGAATTGAAATCTCTTTGCAACAATGGTTTTCTTTTGGGTTCCCAATAAGTGTTCTATTTTTAATCTTAGCTTGGATTTATATTACAAGGTTTGCATTTAAGTTTAAACAAAAGGAGTTTCCAGGAGGTCGAATCGAAATAAGTAAGCAGTATAAATCTTTAGGTAAAATTTCATTTGAAGAAAAGTTGGTTTTTTATGTCTTTATTGCAACCGCTTTTGCTTGGATTTCAAGGTCTTGGTTTCTAGAGTCCATAATCCCTTCAATCGATGATACAATCATTGCAATTATAGCTGCGGTAGTTCTCTTTTTATTGCCAAGTAGTAAAAAAAATATTCCTTTGTTAAATTGGGATGATGCATTAAAACTACCATGGGGAATATTATTACTATTTGGTGGTGGAATGGCTCTAGCTATTGGATTTCAATCAAGCGGACTAGCACTATGGATCGGTGAACAGTTAAAAACTTTAGGAGTTTTACCATTAATATTATTAGTATTTATTGTAATTACTTGTATAAATTTCGTGACTGAAATAACATCAAATATGGCCACAACAGCGTTGATGCTTCCTGTTTTGGCATCTCTTTCAAATGCTATTGATGTACACCCATATTTTTTATTAGTAGGTGCAACTGTTGCGGCTTCGTGTGCGTTTATGCTTCCTGTTGCAACTCCTCCAAATGCTATAGTATTTGGATCTGGTCACTTAAAAATAGAAGACATGGTTAAAAAAGGATTCTGGATGAATATTGTTTCCATAGTAATTTTAACACTTGTGGTTTATTATATTCTTCCACTAATATGGGATATGCCAGTTTTAAAATAAATTATCCTTAAAAAATTAAAAAAATATAATTATATGAAAAGAAGAAAATTTGTTAAAATCAGTACATTAGGTGCAGTATCAAGTTTTTTGACCCCAAAAATATTTTCTCAAAATCTTGATGATAAACCTATTAAAATTGCCATGTGTGGTTTGGGAAATTATGCAGAAAAATGGATTGCTCCAGCGATAGAAAAGTCAAAATATGCTAAACTTACAGCACTTATAACAGGGTCACCAAACAAGGTTTCAAAATGGTGTGAAAAGTACCAGATTGAAGCAGCCAATGTATACAATTACCAAACCCTAGATGAAATTGTAAACAACCCCGATATTGATTGTGTATATATCGCTACACCAACCGGAAATCATGCTGAATTTACCATCAGAAGTTTTAAAGCTGGGAAACATGTTATTTGCGAAAAACCAATGGCCCCAACAGTGGCCGATTGCGACCTAATGATTGAGGCTAGCAAAAAGGCCAATAAAATGCTTCAAATTGGCTATCGTCTTTATTGGGACCCCTTTAATCTTAGGATAATACAGGCAATGAAAAATAAAGAATATGGAGACTGGACAAATATGAGCGCTGGATTTTCATATGACCACGGGCGCTGGGCAGAAAAAGACGATTGGCGATTAACAAAAGAAATGAATGTCGGTGGAGCTGTTTACGATGTTGGAGTTTATGCTGTACAATCTGCTTTTTACAGCTCCCAATCGCATCCTTTGAATGTTACCGCAAAAAGTTGGACTAAAAGGAAAAATATTTTTAAGGAAATTCCTGAATACTGGGAATGGGAATTAGAATGGCCTAATGGTAAAATTTCTAAGCACAGCTCTAATTATGGAAAATATGAAAATTATCTTGATATAAAAACTGACTCTGGTGAACTTGGTCTAGAACCAGCTTACAGTTACAGAGGAATAAAAGGTTATACCCCAAATGGCCCAATGCAAATAAGTCCAGTTTTTCAACAAAAATTACAAATTGATGGGCAATGTATGGCTATTATGAATAAGCTCCCTAATATTACACCTGGTGAAATGGGTAGAAGAGACATTCGTGTTTTAAATGGTATAATGGAGTCTGCGAAGACCAAACAAAAATTTAAATTCAAAGGCTTTGCCTATTAAATAGTTTCTTGGAAAATATATTATTTAGATTTTTTACTTATTTCTTGTGCTAAAGGTTGTTTAAAACTTTAATTAGATAATTATTCCACATTTTTCTGTATTATGAAAATAATCCTATTAATTTATTAATTAAATAAATTCTTTAATATTATTTCCTATTGATGAACTTTGACTGTTAACACACAAAGTTGGTGAGCTAAAATCAAAAATAGTTCTACTAAATTAGTAGAACTATTTTAAAAGCATTTATATATTCAGATCATTAAAAATCTCTTGCAAATTGAGTCATCGATGTGATTTTTCCTTCTAAATTGAAGTAAAAAATTTCAAATAATTCCTTTTCCCAAACTTTACCATTTTTAAAAACCCTTGTTTCCTTGGACATAACTTGAACACCGGATGCAGCATCTGTATTATAAATTTTCAATGGGACTATTGCAAAAGGAACCCAATTAACTGATTTATAGTCATCAAATAAAGAAAACATTTCTGATTTTTTCATTTCTAATCGTTCACCTTTGTAGTTGTTCAGAACAGTTTCATCGGCAAAAGGTTTGACAAATTCTTCAATATTCATATCATTATAATCTTCAACTAGTTTTTCTATAATTGCAACTTCGTTTCTATCAGAGAAAACTAATGGTCTTCCTTTGTATTCATTGTCAGGACCACCAATAAATTTACCTCCGTAGGATTTTCCGAAATTTGCAGAGTCAATAGATTTCCATTGTCTGAAATCATCAACTTTTCCATCAGAGTTGAAATTGAAGTATTCCATTAAATCCAATTTTTCGTAGGAACCATTTTTGTAATGACGCTCCTCCTTAGACCAAGCTAAAACTTTCGTATCGGAATCACCTTCCAATTTAACCGGTATTATCACATATGGGTCCATAGTTATGGAATCCATAGATTCTAACCATTTTTTAGTACTTTCAGCTCCATTTTCACCAAGGAAATCGTCGTCATAATATTTTAAAAGATCTTCTGCATCCTTATTTGAGTAAGCACGAGTCAGCTCAAGTAATCGAGAAGTCATTGTATCATCTCCAATAGTGTAGGATTTCCCATAATTATCACCACTAACAAGATGATTACCACCGGAATTATTACAATTAAGCATTAAAAATGATATCGATAAAATTATTAAGAAGTTAGAAATTTTTTTCATAGAATTTATTTTTTTAGTTATAAAGATTAAAAGTAATCATTCTACCATGATTTTACTAGAAATCTCATAAATTTCATTTTCATATCAAATTTAGAGTAATCAACCTTTTCATTTAACTCTTTTCTTTCATTAACAAAATCAGGATTATCTTTAAAGAATTTCTGTCTGTCATTAAAACTGGTTAAATAATCCCTGTAAGATTGATATCCGTTAACAAACCATGCGTTTGCTCCATTGACTGGACCACCAACAGAAATCCATCCAGTTGAAAAACTAGATTTTGCTCTTGGGTATTTCGTACGCAGTGATTTTGTATTTGATCTCCATTTTCTTAAATTTTCATTATCGGCATCCAAAATGGTTACAACAGAATAAGGATAAGTTTTATTTTCATCTTCAAAAATGAAATTTCTACCACCATTACCCTGGAAAACAGGTTCTACAATTTTATCAACTTGAGTTACAAATTCTACCCACTCATCATCAATATTTGACATATTATAATTTTCTGACATTGAGTCAACAGATCCAGATATTACTACAGTATGAGTCATCTGAAGCTCAGATGGTGCATACATTATTTTGTAAAGACTTACAGTCGTACCATCAGTTTTGTGATTGGAAAAATATTCGTTCATGTGCTCCATTAATTTCCCTTCATTTTCAACAGAAACGTTAAATCCATATGCTGACCACCTGTTATTTGGTTGAGCATATGATAGTGAGATAAATAATAGAAATAGGGCTAAAATTGATTTTTTCATGATAATTTATTTTAATTTAAACTTAAAATTACCAAAAATAGTTTTGATTCGCAAGTTAAATTAAAACATAAAAAATTCTATTAGCCGACAAAAGAAAAATATTTAGAAAGTATAGGATATTATTTAAATTAAAAACTATAACTTCAATTCAAATGAATGCATAAAACTAAAATCAGAAGAGCCAGCTATTGCTACTTCAAATTCACCTGGCTCAAATATAAAATCTTTACCATTAAAGAACTTAAGATCTTTACAAGTAAGCTGGAAATTTACTGTTTTATTTTCTCCTTTTTTTATAAATATTTTATTGAAGCCTTTCAATTCTTTAATTGGTCTAGTTATACTCCCTACTTTGTCATGTATGTAAAGCTGAACTATTTCATGTCCGTCATAATTTCCTGAGTTTGTAATATTTACTGAAATTGATAAAATATCAGACTCTCCAATTATATTTGAGGACAATGAAATATCTGAATATTCAAATGTAGTATAGCTCAATCCATGTCCGAAAGGATATAAAGGAGTATTTGGTGAATCAATGTAGTTGGATTTATAATCCTCGTTTGGGTTTTCAAGAGGAATAGGCCTTCCCGTGTTTTTAACATTATAATAGATTGGTACCTGTCCAATATTTCTTGGAAATGTGATCGGAAGCTTTCCTGATGGGTTGTATACTCCAAACAAAACATCAGCAATACCAAATCCTCCAATAGTTCCTGGAAACCAAATTTCTAAAATTGAATCTACCAGGGAATCTTCTTCAGATAAATCCAATGGACGCCCATTCATTAAAATCAAAATTATTTTTTTACCTGGAACTTCTTTCTTTAAAGTTTTAATTAGTTCCGTCTGGATTCCAGGAATTTTAATATTTGTCCTACTTGCAGCCTCGCCACTCATATGATAATCTTCCCCCATTACCAAAACTATCTTGTCTGCTTTTTTTGATATAGAAATAGCTTCTTGGAATCCACTTTTGTCAGCATTTTTAACATTACACCCTTTAGCATATAAAATTTTAGCATCTCCTAAATAAGTTTTTATTCCATCATAAATACTGATTGCTTTTCCATTTCTGTCACCAGCAGCAGCCCAATTTCCAATAATATTTTCCTTATCCTTAACCAATGGACCAATTAATGCTATGGTTTGATTTTTGGTTAAAGGAAGAGAATTATCATCATTTTTCAACAATACAGAAGATATTGCAGCAGATTTACGTGCAGACTCTAAATATTCTGATTTATAAGTTACTTCTTTTTCTCTATTTTCATCACAGTATCTATATGGATCATCAAACAAGCCTAATTTAAATTTTATGAGAAGTATCCTTCTACATGCATCATTAACTAAATCAGCATCAACCTTTCCCTCATTTACTAATGTCTCTAAGTAAAATCTATTAGCACCACTCATCATGTCCATGTCGACTCCAGCTTTTATAGCTATTTCGGTAGCACGTTTTTCGTTTTCAGCGAAACCGTGTTGAACTAATTCATTAATTGCAGTGTAATCTGTAACAACAAACCCTTTGAAACCCCATTCATCTCTTAAAATATCTCGAAAAATAAATTTATTTCCTGTAGCAGGTACTCCGTTAAGCTCGTTGAATGCTGTCATTAAAGTTTGAACTCCTGCGTCTACAGCCACTTTAAAAGGTGGTAAATATACATTTCTGAGTTCATCTTGACCCATATTTACTGTATGGTAATCTCGACCTCCTTGTGCTGCTCCATAGCCCACAAAATGCTTTGCACAAGCTAAAATTGTATTATTTTTTGAAAGATCATCTCCTTGAAATCCTTTCACATTTGCCTTTGCAATTTCATTTGCTAAAAATACATCTTCACCAGCTCCTTCTGAAATACGCCCCCAGCGAGGATCTCTTCCAATATCAAGCATAGGGGCAAAAGTCCAATGTAATCCAGCAGAAGAGGCTTCATCTGCAGCAATACGGGCTGATTTTTGAATATCTTTTATGTCCCAACTTGCGGCGTGACCTAAATTGATAGGAAATATAGTTTTAAATCCATGTACTACATCATAACCAAATAAAAGAGGAATACCTAGTCTTGTTTCTTCAATAGCAATTTTTTGTAATTCTTTTGTTTTTTTTGCAGAGTAAACATTTAACATAGCTCCAAGATTTCCATCTTTTAGGAGGTTAATATTATTTGAACTTACTATTGGACCAGTAGTAACCCAATCACCACTATACATTATCGTTTGGCCAATTTTTTCTTTAAGAGTCATCAAGCTCATTAATGAATCTACCTTATTGTAAAAACCACTTTCTGAGTTATTAAAATTATTGTTTCCTGAACAGCTAAAAAGTGAAAATACTATAGCAACCTTAAATATGTATTTACCCATCTATTTTATCAAAAAAATTAAATATATTTATTTTAATGTTTCGATTGTTAAATTGAATGATTTCATGTGTTTTTCAAAAAAAAATTAGCTAAAATATATTTGTTTAATTTTCTTCCCACCTAAAATCATCTATAAAATATATATCTTCGTTAGAACCATTAGTTTGGCCTGCATTAAAAAACAAAACTAAAGTTGTATTTCCATTTGAAACGGAATCACTAAAATCATAACTAAACTCTTGCCAAGTATTAACTAAACTAAAATCAGACCATTTTTCAATGGCTGAGCCTCCTTCAAGTTTTGCAAGAACCTGAATTGATGATGATGAAAAAAGCTTAAATTTCAATTTATTGAAGTTATTTAAATTAATTGGGGCTCCGTAATTAAGAATAAATGCATCCCAAGGTTCAATCCCGTTATCAGCGTATTCACCAACAAATTGACTTCTATTTTCACAACTTATTTGAGGATTAGAAACTATCGGTATAGCGTTTTCAATTTCATAATTTTGCTGGCAATTCCAATCACTTATGATATTTACATCTTCGACAACTTCTATACAGTTTTCAGTAATTGGTTCATCACATGGTGCAGTTAAAAACATTAATTCATCGATATAAAAAATTTGATCTGAATTTCCATTACTTACTCCATTGTTAAAGAAAATTTTTAGGGCTGTGTGATCATTATCCGCATTACCAAAATCAAAAATATAATTTACCCATTCTCCAGTTATAATAATATTAGTACTAACCTCCTGAGGAAGTGAACCACCGTATAATCTAGCCATTATTGGAGCAGTAACAGATGAATTAATTTTAATGTGTAATTGAGAATTATCATTTAAGTCAATAGGTCCACCAAAATCAATCATCAATGCATCAGAAGAGTTAGTACCATCATCAATGAGAGCTCCAACAAACATACTATTGTTTAAAGCATCAGGATATGGATTATTTGTTATTAAAACATTACTATTACCATTTAATAATTCGTAATTTTTTTGACATTCAAAATCACTTATTATAGTCAAATTTTGCTGAATATTTTGACAGGGATCTAAATAAATATCAAAAAATAAATCGTCGATGTAGTATATATTAGGTGCACCACCCAGAACATTTTGGCCATAATTGAAGAAAATTTTTATTTTCTGATGATTTTCATTTTGTCTCCAACTAAAATCAAAACTATGAATTTCCCAACCATTATTCCCATCAATATTTTTTGACATAAATACAGGATCTGAAGTCCCTCCTTCTAACATTACTCTGAGCTCGCCTGAAATTTCTGTTTTTACTTTAATTTTAAAAATTGTGTGAGTAGATAGATCAATAGGATTATTAAAATCAATATCAATATAATCGTTGGAATCTGAATCGTGTGAATAAACTCCAACAAATTTACTATCGTTTATAGGTGTTTCAGATGGATTTCTAATTGTTTGAACATTATTTAAAGTAAAGTTTGTCTGACATTCAAAATCATTTATGATGTAAGGGTCAGTGACAACATTATTATCTTCACAAGGAATGTAATTGACGTTAGGAAAACTTTTAAATTCATCTTCACAGGAAATAAAAATGAGTAGAGTTAAAATTGTAGTAAAATTTTTAACACAAATAATTAATCTTTTCATAATATATTTTTTTTAAAATATAATTTTTCAACATTCATTAATGAATTATTGAAGTTGCTACAATAACAATCTTGAAGCTCTTATTTTTTTAATATTTTAATTGTTTTTGTTTTTTCTCCAAAAATGTTTTTCAAAAAATAAGCTCCTGGACTTAACATTGAAATATCAACTTTGACAGACTTTTTATTTACATTTCTTCTTGATATTAAAACTTTGCCATAAATGTCAAATATTTTAAATGAATTGACATTAATGTTTGATTCAATTCGAAAAAAGTCATTTACAGGATTTGGAAAAGATTTGATGAAATAAATAGGATTAGTTTCATTAACGGACAAAGTGCTAGACCAGCTTAGATCATCAACATAATAAATATCTGACGAACTTCCTGACTCCACACCTGGGTTAAAAAATAAAATTAATTTTGTGTTTCCATAATTTACAGCATTACTGAAATCAAAATTAAATTCTTCCCATGTATTGTCAGAACTAAAATCTGACCAAACTTCCAAAGGCGTTCCTCCCTCTAACTTTGCCATAACTTGGATTGACGTTGGTGCATACAACTTAATGGTAAAGTATGGATTTGATGAAAGATCGATAGAGTTTCCAAAATCAATTTCCATATTATCCCATCCGCTAGTGCCATCATCGACGTATTGTCCTACGTTAGTTGAAGTGTTTATACCAGAATAAAATGGATTTGAAACTTTTTGAATATTACCAAGCAATGCAATAGAAGGGTTCAAGCTTTCAAAATCTGAAATTACTGGAAATGTATTTATCGTATTAGTCCAACGTAAATCATCAATATAATATGTGTCTGATGAAGTACCCGAAGTTTGTGCAGCATTAAAAAATAGCACCAGAGATGTATTACCATTACCTTCAGCATCACTAAAATCAAAGTTTAATTCTTGCCAAGTATCTGTAGAAGTGAAATCTGACCAAATTTCGAATGGAGTTCCACCTTCTAGTTTTGCTAAAACTTGTATTGATGAATCAGAGTAAATTTTAAAACTTAAAAATGAATTTGAATTAAGATTAATTTCAGTACCAAAATCAAATAGTAAATTGTCCCACGCATTTGTACCATCGTCTATGTACTCACCAATATTATCAGACATATTTATTCCACCAGGAACTAAATTATTTATTGAAGTTACTCCATTACCCAAAACAGTTTGTGTCGGCAATCCGCACTCAAAGTTAGTAATGACAGGATCATTGCATTGGCCATATGTAAAGTAACTTACAATAGTTAGATAAAAAAGTATTTTTTGTTTCATAATAATTGAATTTTAATTAAATATTAAAATGAGTTAAAAGTTAAATCCTAAGTTATTTAGACCATTTATAATATCTTGATCTTGCATGAACAAATTCCATAACAATTGAGTTCTGTAATTTTCAATCATTAGTAAAATAGGCCCTTGGTCTATCGCTAAATATAATTCTGAGACCCAATTGTAGTGAACAGAAAACGCATCATAAAATCCATATTCACCCCACAAGTTACTGTTTAAATTGTAATAAAAATGCTCCAAAGCTCTTTTTGACTCTAATGGAGTGTAAGGAAAAGAAGATAATGCTGCCGTTGGGGCAATTACACCCAAGTCATTTGTGGGACTATGTGCAGAGTAACCATCGTAATTAGTACTTGCAGTAATACCCCAGCTATTTTGATTGTAACCATCATAACCATTGGGGTTAATTACACAATGCATGTAATTAATTAGAGAATGAGATCTATTTTGATCAAAATAATTTGTGTATTGATCACTTAAATTTGTTGGATTAAGACCAATAAATGAATAGTGAGAGAAAAATAAGGGTCCACCAAAGTTTTCACCAAGAGGTAAAAATGTATCATAAAAAGTACCTGTATTGACCATGGTGCCATTTCCCGTCCATCCCTGGTTATATACATCTATATCTATAGGGAAAGTTGGAGAAGACGCTGCCAATATGTAAACAATTAACGACTCATTCCAACCACTTACGTCAAGATTTATATCAAAATTATTTGTAGGGGACCAATGCCAAGTTATTTTATTTTGCCCTTGTGTATACCATGTCCATTCAACACCTTGCCAAAGCGCTGTTATTCTACTTCTTACAGATATTTCTTCTGAAGAGTTTTCCGAAAAATATTGTCTTGCAATTAACAACCCTTGCATTAATAAAGCAGTTTCTACAATATCACCACCATCATCTAATTGACTAAATGGTATAGTATTGCCTGAACTATCATACCAATGAGAAAAAGCACCGTGATATTTTTGAGCTGATTCCAAAAAAGATAGTACTATTTCCATTCGATCAATAGCATCAAATCTTGAAATCCATCCTCTCTCTACAGCAACAGTAAAAGACGCAATAGCAAAACCTGAACCACCCATTGTAATAATATTTGGACGACTGCTGTCTTCTCTTGCTAACCCGCTTTCAGGTTCTGCAAAATCCCAAAAATATTTGAAAGTCTTTTCTTGAGTAAGGTCAAGAAGTTCTTCAAAAGTAATTTCATCTATTATTTCACTTGAGATAAATCCAATGTCTGCAGGTGGAGGTGATATATTATTTGGGTTCTCACATGAATAATTAGTAATTGATATAGCTAAAATTATGGAGAAAAAAAGATATAATTTATTGATAATAATATTTGCGTTCATAATTTTTTTAATTACCACCCAGGGTTCTGTTGTAAAATACCATCGCTCAAATTTATTTGAACTTGGGGTATTGGAAATAATTCGTGTTTTCCAATTACAAATGGAATGCCCAAAGATTGTAAAACTAAAGAAGCTCTACCTTGACGAACCAAATCAAAATATCGGTCGTGCTCAAAGGCAAGTTCCCATCTTCTTTCATTCCAAATATCTAATTGAGATGGATTATTTAATGGTTGGAGACCTGCTCTCAATCGAACTTGGTTCAGGGGTCCTGCAAAGTCACCTCCCAAATTACTGGCAGCCTCAGCATTCATTAATAATACTTCTGCATATCTGAGTATTCTTATGTTTTTTCCTGTTTGATCGTTCTCTGTAAATGAGCTTGAGTATGCTTTTTGATTATACATAGAATTAACCACTGTTTCAGGAACAAATCTTCCATCATAAAGAGTTTCTCCACGAAATATTATAGTGGCATCTCTTCGAATATCTTCCAAATCATAGGAATTTAAAAGATTTTCGCTTGGCACATTAAATCCCCAACCCCAACCGCCTTGGCCCCTTGCACCTTGAGTTAAGCTATACATATCGACTCCAACAGACGGCAATTGACCTTTAGCTTGAATTTCGAAAATTGATTCTTGATTATTTTCTCCTATCTCTTTCCATATATCTTCATAATTTGGAGTTAAAGTATATTCTCCGGAAACAATAATTTCATTTGTTAAATCAAGAACTATCTCCCATTTATTTTGATACATACAAACTTTAGCTAAGAGAGCTTTTGCAGCACCTTTTGTAGCACGACCCAATTGCATGTCAGGATACGCACTTTTTACTGGTAAAACATTTATTGCATCTATTAAATCATTTTCAATAAATTCATATGTTTCTTCTTCAGTAGCTCTACTAAGTAATTCTTCAAGTGGTGAATTAATGTCAGGAGTTTCAGTTATAAGTGGTACTCCTCCAAAGGTTTGTAAAAGTCTAAAGTACAGTAATGCTCTTAAAAATTTAGCCTCACCAATGAGTCTAGATTTTAGTTCTGTATCTAAGTCATCAAACGGTTGAATTCTATTTATGGCCTGATTAGCTCGCTGTATGCCATTAAAATGTCCTTCCCAAACTTCAGCAACTGAAATCGATGTAGCGTCATGTGTTAAATTATCAAAAAGGTGTTTATCAGTTCCTGTATCCCCTGGGTCACTCCCTTTATCAGCATCATCGCTAGAAATACTGGTTATTGCATTCCACGAAAAAGAGCTAACCTGCCAAGATAGAAATATATTATATGTGCCATTTATTAACTCTATAGCCTGCTCAGCAGTAATGGCATCAGCCGTAATTTGATTTGCATCTATTTCTAAAAAATCTTCGTTGCAGGAAAAATTAGTTAAGCTTAATAAAATCAATAAAAAATGTAATCCAAAAAAATTGTTACGATATCTTTTCATTAAATAAATAATTAAAATAAAATATTAAAGCCTAAAAAATAAGAACTTAAAGTTGGATATGCATCCAGCTCGATTCCAGCCAATCCCAGTGGATCACCTGCTAACTCAGGTGTGAATCCCGAAAACCTTTTTAGAATTAAGGGGTTTTTAGCTGTTATGTATAATCTTATTTTTTTTAATTTGGCAGAATTAAACGAGTAACCCAAGGTAATATTATTAATTCTAAAAAAATCTCCAGATTCTAAAAAATAATTGGAAGATAAAGGCACATTATTTGAGGCTCGAGGGGTAGTATTGCTCGGCCTTGCTGTTGTCCATCGATTATTAAATACATATTGCTCCATATTTTCATTACCAAAACGCTGGGCTTTTTTACCGTTGTAAACTTTATTTCCAAAACTACCATAGGTATCCAAATTGAAGTCAAATTTTTTATAAGTAACCTTCAAATTAAGCGCAGAAGTAAATGAAGGAATAAATGAACCAAAAAAACGTCTGTCTTCTTCATTGATTTCTCCATCATTATTTGTATCCTCATAGACAAACTGACCTCTGTCATCTATTCCATTAACTTCATACAAAAAGAAGCTACCAAGAGGCTGTCCTAATGAAACTCTTTTTGTGTATTGTCCGTTGTTAATATTTCCTCCAATTTGATTTGTAAAAAATTGGTTTGAAATTTCAGAAAGCACATTTTGGTTATAAGCAGCATTAGTTGAAATATTATACGAAAGATTTTTGTTTATTTTATCAGTCCAATTCAAACTAACTTCAACTCCCTTATTTATGATTTTTCCAACGTGAGACAAAAAGGGATCAAAACCAAAAGTACTGGGTAATTGTAAAGGTAGAATTGCATTATTATTAATTCTTTTGTACAAATCTATTTCACCATTTAACCTATAATTGAGTAATGAAAATTCAAGCCCAAAATTATACTCATTAGTATTTTCCCAAGATAAATCTTCCTGAACAGTAGCAGTGACTGTACCACCTTGTTGAGTATTTTGGCCTGAACCAAATGGATATGGAAAACCTTGATTGAATCTGACTACATTAAAACTTGGTATCTGAGCATTCCCTAATTCTCCATAACTAATTCTTAATTTTAATTTATCAAAAAAACTTTCAGTCATGAAATCTTCTCTAGTTAAAAACCAACCTGCGCTGACAGCATAAAAATTTCCATACCTGAATTTATCTTGAAAGAAATTTGCCGCATCCATCCGATAAGAAGCATTAAATATATATTTATAATCATAGTCATAATTGAATCTAGCGATGTAAGAATAAAGTTTTCTTGTTTCAGAAAATCCTCCACCAGATTCTTCTGTACCGTCACTGCTATTTCCCAAATCAAGATTAAAATTTAAATTTGATCCAGGTGGAACATTAATTCTAGAGCCATAAAGAGTTTCATATTTATTAGATTCGGAAACTAATCCAAGTGTAGCATTAATATTATGACTTTCTCTGATCTTTTTTTTGTATGTGATATAGTTGTCAAAAAACCAACGGTAATCGTTGCTGTGAGCTACAAACAAGACTGTCTCGGGAATTTCAGGAGCATCAGGGTCTGTAGGTTGAAAATTATTAATTGTATTACCAGGTTCAACAGATAAATATGTCGCCAATCTATTATCAAAATTATAAAAACGATTATAATTTGTTTCTAAAGAAAAACGTGAAGTGATAGTTAAAGGTTCAAAAATTTTATATTCTAATTTAAATGTACCCTGTAATTTTAAAAAACGTTGCTTTTCATTTTGAAGCTCTAGTTGTGCAACAGGGTTGGCTACATTATTAAATGCAACTGACGAACCATACCTGCCATTCTCGTCTCTGACCGGTACAATTGGAGCCTGCTTGTAGGCACTTGTAAAAACTCCAAAATTTTTGGGATTTGAATTTGCTAGTTGTACACTTAAGTTATGAGAATAATCAACTTTCTTTGATAACTTATAATTAATATTATTTCTAAATGTTACACGTTCAAAATTATTACCTGTTAGTATCCCTTCTTCTTTATTAAGATTAAAACTAAAAAAAGATTTAATATCATTATTTCCACCAGAAGCAGATAAGTTGTGATTAGTAATTAATCCTAACTGACTTACCTCGTTTAACCAATTAGTATTGTATGATTGCTCTGATGGAAAAAAATTAGATAGACTGTCGTCATTATTCGGGTTTGAATCAGTTAATAGGTTCCATAAAATCGCTTCATTACTATAGGTAACAAAAGAATTAGTATTTGCCATCTTAGGTCTAAAATTTATATTTCTTATACCAAAATTACTGTCAAATGAAAAAGAAATTTTACCTTCTTTACCTTTTTTAGTAGTAACAATTAAAACACCATTAGCCCCTCTGTTACCATATATAGCTAACGATGCAGCGTCTTTAAGAATACTAATTTTTTCAATATCCGCAGTGTTAATATTATTGATATTATTTGTCAAAATTCCATCCACAACATATAGAGGCTCGCGACCTGCAAGTACAGTTCCAAGACCTCGAATAATTACCTGTGAAGAAGTCCCAGGAGCATCAGATGCAATAATATTTACACCTGCTGCTTTTCCTTGTAAAGCTTGAGTTGCATTTATTATAGGTTCAATTGTTAAATTATCTCCTTTTACAGAGCTTACTGAACTTGTTAAAACCTCTTTTTTTTGACTCCCATAACCAACAATAATAACTTCATCCAACAGGTCTATGTTCTCGCTTAAGTAAATTATACCTAAATCATATTTAGAGGTCAAATTAAATTCTTTCTTATTAAAGCCAATGTACTTTACCACTAGTATATCTTGAATATTTGCCTCTAAAATGAAATTACCATCAAAATCAGTTTGGGTACCATTGGATGTATTTTTTAAAAAAACTGCAGCTCCAATAATAGGATCACCGTTCTTATCCAAAACTGTACCTGAATAAAAATTTTGAGCATTTAATCCAGTTGAGACAAAAATAAAATGAAAGATCAGAATTAATAAATAATTTTTATTTGACATATAATTAATTTCTCATAATATAATTAAAATAATTTTTATAGTGTATAGTCATTGAGGAGTTAATTTTTGGGAGACAAAATATAAAAAATATCTCCAAAAATAATTTATTACTCTTGGAGATATAATGTGATCGCACTAGGATTCGAACCTAGGACCGCCTGCTTAGAAGGCAG
>TARA_B100001057_G_scaffold497547_1_pt1 | contig 19629 bp, 25 predicted proteins | sample TARA_B100001057 | Tara Oceans TARA_B100001057 (sample SAMEA2621839) | marine metagenome | biome: marine biome (ENVO:00000447); feature: surface water layer (ENVO:00002042); material: "saline water (ENVO:00002010), including plankton (ENVO:xxxxxxxx)" | depth 5 m
ATAATATCGCGGCAGACTATATTGTAAACAATACACTTGTTAGAGATGGCATTGGTGAAAAACCTAAAGACATTCCAATTTTCCAAGACTTTAAATACGAAGGTTGGACATCTGAATCTGTATATGATGAAATTTATAAAAAGTATGATGAAGAAGAATTAAAGCAATTAGGTAAATTACTTGATGAGCATATTGACTGGGACAAAGATAGCGAAGGCAATTCTCCTGCTCCTAGTAAAAATGGTAAGAAGCAAGGTGGTAAGCCTGCTTATTCGAAAGAAGAATTACAAAAGATACGTGACGAAATAAAAGAGAATATGTTAGGTGCCGCACAGGCGGCTGGTGCAGGAAACTTACCTGCAGAAATCGAACGTATGATTAAAGAACTTACAGAACCTAAGATGAACTGGAGAGAAATTCTTAGACAACAAATACAATCAACTATTAAAAATGATTTTACTTTCCAACGTCCTTCACGTAAGGCTTGGCACACTGGTGCTATACTTCCTGGTATGAATTATGATCAGACAATTGATATTGCTATTGCAATAGATATGAGTGGTTCAATTGGGAATGAGCAAGGTGCAGACTTTTTAGGAGAGATACAAGGTATAATGCAAGAGTATCAAGACTACAATATTAAAATATGGTGCTTTGATACTAAGGTATATAATGAAGCAGACTTTACTGCCGACAATGGTACTGAACTTGCTGACTATAAACTTATGGGCGGTGGCGGAACAGACTTTATGTGTAATTGGGATTACATGAAAGAGCAAGGTATTGAGCCAAAACGTTTCATTATGTTTACTGATGGTATGCCTTGGGATAGTTGGGGTGATCCAGATTACTGTGATACAGTATTTGTTATTCATTCACACTATGATAAAAACACTGAATCACCATTCGGGGTATCAGTACATTATGAAGACTAACCCATTAAATTATTTTGGTATTAGAAAACTAGATGTACCTACTAGTAATTTAGAGTGCATTGAAATTCCAATGTCTTATAATTTGGAACAAGCCATAGATAAATGGGTAAACCAAAATTGTAAGAATAGGTATTTTATTGGTAGAACGTTTATCAAGAATGAACGTGAAAACAAACCAAATTATAATATCAAAATCGGATTTGAGGACCCAAAAGAACTTTCGTATTTCGTTTTGGCGTGTCCTCATTTAAAATACAAATAAGTAAAACTGTATATACAAACTAAGGAGAATGTCATATGACGACAGAAACTAAAAAACCAGAGACGGCAGAAGCACCGAAAACGGATGCACCTGCTCCAGGAACTGGCGGAGCAGTTGACTTAACTGTTCAAGATCTAAATACAATTAGATCGATTATTGATGTTGCTTCTCAACGTGGTGCCTTCAAAGCAAATGAAATGCAGGCGGTCGGGACAACTTACAATAAGTTAGAACAATTCTTAAATTCAGTTGCAAAGGTACAAGAAGAAGCACAAAAAAATAGTGCTCCGGCAACAGGTCAAGCACCTGCATCTACAAAAGATGCGGCAGAGGCATTGACTGGAACGCCAACAGGAGGACAATAATGGCTGAAATGAAACACGTAGGAAGATACATACAAAATCAACGAAAGGTTGCAGTTGCATACAGAACAGTACCACAAGATAGTGGTTATTGTTTAGTTGTTGATACTGCATCTTTATCAGATGAGAACCACGATTCACTAATGAAGTTAGTCGAATCATCTGCAGGACAATCATGCTACGAACTAGCAGAAGCAATGGGAAGAACAACATTAGGCGACGGCCGTACAATGTTAGCGGCTTTCCACGCCGAAGGTAAGTTGCAGAGAGTCCCAACAGTGGATATCGAAATGACACCAACATCTACACAGGTGATTAAGTTAAATGAACTTAATAAGATCATTGCTGATCAAAAAGGTGTTAGTATTGATGAAATACACTTAGGTGCACCTGCTGGCGGAAGTCCAATAGCAGAAGAAGTAGCGACAGCACAAGAGGTAAAACCTAAAACTGCTCCGGCAGTACAGGCAGAGGCTCAAACGGCTACTAATACACCTGATGCTTTAAGTGACGAGGACTTGGCTAAAAACCTAAGATCTCAAGCCGATGCTATGTTCAAGGAGGCTCAAAACTTACGTAAACAAGCGGAAGAACTAGTGCCTACTAAGAAGACAGCCAAGGCCAAAGCAAGTGCCTAAGCCGGTATTTTTACCAAACGATATCGTAAAACATTGGCCCGAGGTATTCAAGGGAATAAAGGTGAAAGCCATTCCGTTAGAATACCTCGACGCTTTTCACGTTACATTTTCAGATGGCAAAAAGTGGATAGTTGAGTGTAAAATGCCCGACCGTCCTGTTAATTATGAACGTGAAATAAGGGCACTATTTGACCAATATGGACCTGTTATAAAACACGTAGAATTCAAGGTAGATAGTGCAAGAGTTAAAAATTACATACAAAAAGAGACTAGAAAGTTCTTAAAACGTAAAAGAAAGCCTAAATCGTAAATAATAAAACATTTGCTATTGGCATAAATACTAATAAGAACTTAGGAGTTGCATTAAATGGCTTTAAGAATTAGAAGAGGAACAGAAGCGGAACGCCAGTTATTAACTGGTCAAGATCCAGCAATCGGCGAACCAATATTCGTTACAGACACGAATAAACTGTATATAGGTAAATCAGGTACTACAGGCGGGCAAATTATAAACCCCGATCAAGCACTTAATGACCTATCTAACGTAAACTGTCCTACTCCTACTAACGGCCAAGCATTAGTTTTCAATACTGCTACAAACAAATGGATTAACGGTTCAGTACAAACTATTAATTCAATAGGTGATATTGCTGACGTTGATATTACTACTGCGGCACCTACTACAAACCAAGTTTTAAAATGGAATGGTACAAAGTTTATTCCAGCAAATGATGTTGATACACAAATTGCTTTAGCAAGTGCTTCAATTGATGACTTAGGAGATGTAAGTACATCAGGATCAGACGCACCAACTAATGGACAAGTTTTGACTTGGAATGCAAGTGCATCACAGTTTAAACCTTCTAACCCAACATTTAACCAAACAGGATCTTTTGACGGTACATTTGAAGGTACTATGAAAGGTACACTTGTTGGTGATGACTCAACAATATTAGTTGACGGTATCACTAATACTATTAAATTAGACAACGGACAAGTTTTCTTTGATGGCATACAAATTAAATTACTAGCAGGAAACAACAATTTAAAGTTTGGTGAAATAACAGATTCAGTTGGTCCAACATTACAAATATACAACACAGATAAATCACAGCCTGTCGAAATTGCGGCAGTAGGTGGAACAGGTGCTGACTTTAGTAAGTTTACTTTTAATGTTAAAGATAACTCATTACAAACACCAGTACAATTTTCAGCAGGTGATTCATTGGCAGGTATTGCCTGGAATGGTTGGGACACTAACAATTCTAAATATGTACCTTCAGCACTGATGTACACAAAAGTTTCAACTAGTGCAGGATCTATTGCGGCTGATACTGTAAAAGGTACACTTGTATTTGCAACCAATGATGGTACATCAACACCAAGTTTAAAATACATGGAGTTTACTTCCGATGGTAGACTTTCAATTAATTCGCAGACTGCGAATGCAACTTTAGATGTAAATGGTAATGCAAAGATTGGTACAGAACTTTTATTAGGTTCTATGACAACTACACAAAGAAATGCACTTACGGCACAAAATGGTATGATCATTTACAATACCACAGACAACAAGTTCCAAGGCTACGAAAACGGTGCTTGGTCAAACTTAATCTAATCCAAACGTAAACCAATTAAATACAAACATGAGCACTATCACTCTCTATACTTCTGGAAGCACAGACAAACCAAAAACGGTTACCCATTCATGGACATATCTGCAGGAATGTGCAAGATGGAGTGCCAAAGAAATTGGTTTAACAGAGCAGGATAGGGTGCTTGATGTATTTCCTGCGAACACTATTGCCCACTGGACAATCACCGCCTTTCCTGCGTTTTTAAGCGGCGCACAGTACGTTTCTAGTCTGTTTGGTACATATACCTACCCTGAACTATTTAACCGCGTTAAACCGACGTATATCGCGTTAATACCACGTCATTTAGAACTGTTGATTAACACAAAAGGCTTTATGAATTTGGATATGAGTTGTGTAAAATATATGGTTACAGGCAGTTCCAAAATAGAACAAAGTTTCATAGATGCGTTTAAAGAAAGAGGCGTTCAAAAAATTGCAAATTGGTATGGTATGACCGAAGCACCTCCTCCTGTAATGATTGGTTATGATTCACCTACTTTTGATTTAGGTACAATAGATCAAAATAGATGGCACGTGATGTTTAGACCAATAGGAGAACATATTCGTTTGGCAGAGTGTATGATAAATGGAAGAGCAACGGGAGATATCTTTGATATGGATACTATGCAATTTCATTCACGTTTGGATAATGTAGATGGTAAAACTTGGAAAAATAACTTTTAGAGAACTACTAGATAGCGACTTGGATAAGTTACAAGTTTTTTGTGACCAGTGTAAAAATTTAGGCTACAATAATAATGTTTCATTTGATTCTATAAAACTTAATAAAATGAAGATGCCTTACGGCAAGTATTTTATAGGTATAGATGAAAGCAAAGACAAAATTTTTAATTTAGCAGGAGTACATCATTTACCAGAAGTGTCTAATAATGCGTGGCGGTGTTTGTTTAGAGGCGCACAATTACCTGGGTATAATTTAAGTAAAGGACTTACAAAAAATATATTTTTGACTGGTTATCAATTAAGTTATATATTACCTCTACAAATTAATTTTATTAGAAAACAATATCCTGATTCTGTTTTTTATATGAGCAGTAATACACCTAAAGACACAAAAGACGCAAGTGGCAAAAGTATGCGTATGGATAAACTTATGCATAACACACTATATAAAGAAGGTGTTTTGAGTCTGTGGCAAGAAAACTTTGAATTATTTTATACTTCTCAAACTATTTGGGAAATAGATGAAAGTAAATATTGGCAGTATAGAAACAGATTTTTACCTAGCGATATAATCTAAAGCATCTTTTACACTATAATTATTTCTTAAAAGATGTTTGTAATTTTCAATTAATAATTTTGTGTAATGTAAATAATTTTCCATTTGCTCATCAGTAATATCCTTAAGAGGATTAATGTAAGGCTTATCAAATCCTAGTAGTAATGATGTCCAGTTCCACTGATTAAGTAATGTTTCGCCTTTACTCAACCATTTAGAACTCGCAAGTACATCTATATAATCACATAACTCTTGTAATGCAGTTGGATCATTTGCTACTTCTCTCCAATATGAAGTATCGTTTCTTTCACTTAACCTATAATGCATATGGACAAAACGTTTTGTATGATCAACAAATTTACGCATAACCTTATCGTGTGCTTTAATTAAATTTTTACTATCCTTTTTATATAAGTCTACAAATGCTTTTACTGTAACACAGGTGACCATAATGCTAGTTGCTTCTAATGGTTCTATAAAACTTTGTGCAAGTCCATTACTTACGACATTGTGTTTACTTACATTTTCTAACATACCTGCATCAAATTCTACACTTTTAAATAATTTAAATTCATGTCCCTTTTGTTTCCAAAAATCTGTAATTGTTTGTAAAGCATCATCGTACTTTTGATGTTTACTGCTATACACATAACCAGAACCTATTTGGCCAATTGTAGGAATTTCCCATATCCAACCATAGGGTTGGGCATGAGCAGATGTAACAGGATTACATGATTGCGTTTTTATAGTACCCCATATTGCTCTATCATTGATAAGTTCGTCATAGTGTTTCCAACTACTCATTGTGCCTATCAATAACCTTTTGAATCCTGTACAATCAAAGAATATGTCTGCTTCTATCTTTTGTCCTGTGGATAACTCTATGGCACTTATGTTTTGATTGTCTGTATGTATTTTGTTTACTGTACCTACTATCTCTGTAAACTTATCTTTTGCAGTATGTTTTCTTAAACTTTCTCCAAATTGAAATGCATTTATATGATAACTGTATCCAGGATATTCACTAATATTTGTTTTAAAATTTTTATCTTTTGGACTTAAATTGTTTGCAAGTAGGTGTTCTTGCGGTCCATGTGATTCGTTAAAATATTTGCTATCTTTAGTATTGCCATATTTTTTTAAATAATAATCTACACTTGTAAGTTCTTTTTTATATAACTCTTTTCCATTTTCAGTAATAGGCCTATTAAAACTTTGATGAGGAATCATATCATCAAAACTATGCAACCATCTACTACCAGGCTTTACCCAATCATGAAATTCTACACCGTACTTAAATGTTGCCTTGGCATCTTTCATCCATTCCTTTTCATTTACACCAACAGTATCAGCAACGTGTTTAATTGTTGGAGTAGTGCTTTCTCCTACTCCAATAGGGTCTACTTCGTCACTATGAACGATTGTAATATCTGCATCTATAGTAGCAACGAGATAACTTAAAGTTATCCAACCTGCACTTCCTCCACCTACTACACAAATTTTCATGAATCTATCCTTACGAATCCTTTTACATCTTCAAGTTCAGGTGTCAACACTTTACAGTCTACCAAATATATTGTAGACACATTTTTAAATTTTAAGACTGTAATTTTTGCATCAGCCACTAAAATTTTTACAATTCGGTCAGCAGTATCTATATAACTATTTTCATCTGTTTCAGCATTTAATAATTGTATGTGAAAATTGTTTGCATCTATAAAAACTCTTTCACTAGCAATATTAATAGTTCCAATATTTCCGTGTAATCTATATAAGTTTGGTCTTGTCAAAGTTACAGTATCTACGTCCTTAGGTATGTCAACTGTACATCTATTATTAGGATTAGATTTATACGCCTCCCAAGTTTGTACTCCGTTCTCTAGATATCTAGCAAGTACCTTACCAGGTCCTGGTGTGTCTGCTCTTAATAAATGTCCTCGCGGAGTTTCTTTATGGTGTTCTTCCACCATGTTCTTTATCATACTGTACCCTGTAAGTTTAAACAATCAAACATCTTATCAGATTGTATCCTAGCAAGTATATGTGCTCGTTCTGTTGTTCCTTCATTTAAAGTTCCGTGATGTATATGTGTGTTAATAATGTATGCCTTACCTGCCTCCATAGGATACTTTCTTTCATGGTTTGGACCAAAACAAAATACGTTTTTATCATTCGTCTTTAAAACAATATGAATCTTTTTAACTTGGCTGTCAATGTGTGGTTTTATTTCTGCACCTGGTCCGTGTATTGTAATCACAGGCTGACCCATTTCTATATCACCTAAAAAATTTGTAAGGTCCTTCATATACCCAAAGTTATATCTTTCTAGCAAAGTTGCTTTATCTTCAAACTCAGGATCTAGCACTTCTGGGAATACTTCTTTGTTTACCTGGTTAGGTGGCGGTATTGGAATATCCCTATCTATTGGCCAACCTATTGTGTAACCTCCAATAGGACCACAATAATATCCACAGTAGTTACCTTCCATATATTGCTTACTAATTTCAATATCTAATAAATCTGGAAAGTCTGTAAAGTTAAAGTAAGTTTCTTTTCTAAATTTTTTCTCAACTTCATTAAAATATTCTATTGCTTTAGCAGGATCTAGTTGCCAATTTAATTCAATTATGTCCCAATCCTTGCTAGTGTGTAATCCATTTATATCTATGTCTTTTGCATTATAATCTTTAATCATCTTCATTATATTTCTCCATCTGCCATATCTAAAACATCATGTTCTTTATCATGTGGAATTTTAAAGAATAAATGAATTCTATTTGTATCGCCATTGTTTTTAGTTCCGTGTTTTACACTTGTATTGACAAGATACATTTTTCCTTCATCAGGTAAAATATATTCTCTAGCAGGTTCAAATATAAAAAGACTTTTGTTATTACTATAGATAGGAACGTGTATTTTGTAAAAGGCATCTGAATCATTATGTAAATTTATTTTTGTACCCGGTGGATGTACTGCTATACTAAATTGATGTGCAAAAGGAAACTGGTCTTTTATTTCGTTTATGTATCCAAACATCGCCGCAGTATCTCTATATTCGTGTTTTTCCTCTTTTGTTATGTTATAAGGTGGACAAGGTTTTTCTAAGTCTTCTAAATTACTTTGTAATGCCCAACCATATACACCTTTAAGAATGTGTCCGCCAACACCTTCATCTACATTGCTATCTTCTGCAGACCACTTAAGATGTGAATAAGATTTTTCTAATTCTTTATACCAATCACGTAACTTATTCATATTGACTTTTTTCTTTAAAACTTTTAAATCATTGTTCATTGTAATAACAATCCTATCTCATCTACCCACACTTTACCATAAAGGTGTATCCTATCAGTGTTTCCTTTATTCTCTACACTATGTGGAATACTTGTATTAACAAGATAAGCATATCCTGGTTCCATGTGTATTTGTTCTCCATCTAATGTCCAATTACTGTCTTTGTTAGTATGTATTGGTATGTGTATTCTAATTTTATCTGTGCTATCTGTATGAGTAATAAGTTTTGTACCAGGAGTATGTATAGTGACCATCCAACGTTTACTTCTTACAGGTAAATTATCAACAAGTTCTCTTCCATATCCATAAAAGTTTTTCCTTGGATACAATTCATCTAGATCCTCGTCTTTATATTCATCTTTTGCAATTACTGTTTCAGGAGGTAATGGTCCTTCTTTATCACCATTGAAACAAAGTACATACCAAGCAGTGTCATCTTTAAAAATATGTCCTGTCTTGCCAGTTGGATCTCCAACTTCCATTTTCCACATATCTTTATTTTTACCGTATATGAACTTCCAATCATTCCAGTTTTCTTCTAGATCTTTATACCAAGATTGTATTTTATCAACATCGACTGCAAATAATCTCTTTACTTTCCAGTCGAGATCTAAAGGCTTGTATGTTCTAATATAAGGTTTGAAACCTGGGATGTGTTGTCCTTCGTCCATGTTTTACTCTTTCGTTTAAGTCTACTCCTACGTAATCATGCCCATACAATATTAAATTATCCGGAATCAATGATTCAAATTTATTAAACTTTTCTTCTAATACTTCGGGTGTTATGTTCCAGTGTAGCATTTCACTGGACCAAATGTTCGTGGTCCATAATACCCTAGTACCGTGTATTGTATTTATTTTATCAAATAGTTGCTCTGGATTATTAACGATATCTATAACATAAAATTCGTGTTTAAGTTTTCTATACCTATCCCATAAACTTTGAAATCTAAAACTTCCGCCAAACTCTTTTAGTTCTTGTTCCCAGAATTGTTTATAGTTGCCACGATATGTACTGCTAAAATTATAAGTTAAGTCATGCTCTAAGAGCCATTTATCCAAATCATAACCGTCCCAAGTTTCTAATAAATGCTTTTTATAATTAATACTCGCTTCGCACCAATCAAAGTAATGTACAGTTGTACCCTCATGAAATCCGTTTGCATTTAGTATTGCCAAAGGTTTGAATCCAGCCGCCGCAGTAAAGAAATGATCTATGTGTCTACCTTCTGTACGTACTCCTTCTCCCGAAAGTGTCTCTGTATTAAAAGCATACACTCTATCTTTTTCTATTTCTTCTTGATAACCTAGTTTTCTAATCCATGCCTTTTGACTCTGATTCAATCCTTCAACGCTGTCCTTTTCGAGCCACGCTGTTGCCATTTTATCTGATTGATTGTAAGGATATAAAAATACTTTGCAATCTCGCATATCGTTATCTAAATTATCTATTTTTATATTATTACGCATAGCAATATCAATCCAATTACTTCCATCTGCTGTTATATTATATTCTTGCTGTCCTTCGATCGGTTTAATCCATGCTGGAGTATATTCACTATGAACAGTATCTTCGCTGTACTCAAAATTGGACAGCAAAGGTTTTCTTGCATCATATACACCTATTTCATCAAAGTCTGGTTGTCCTAATTCTACCCATCTGTTTAAATTTACAAACAAATATTGTCTATGTAATCCTGGATAAGATCCTGATGTAAGATAATGTTGTTTCTTTTTATCCATTATATGACCAACAACAAAGAAGTCTTCATTGTCTTCTGCATACTTAAGACTCTGTGTAATTAGACTTGGACCTCTAAATAAAAGCAATCCTTGACAAGCAATCATACAGTATTCCTTGCCTTCTATTATAGAAAGTTCTAAAATTTCTTTTATAGTTTTATGAAACCCTACATACGAACACATACCCATTTTAATCATTCTATTAATATAAAAGTATGTCATATCAAATGAACGTTTTTGTAAAAACTTATTAGGAATATCTCTTGAGATATCTAATATGCCAATACCTACTTTATTGTCCACATTAATATTTTCATAATACCTATCTACTGTGATACTATTCCAGTCTTTCATATTAACCTTTATTTGTAAAGTAACTTTGTCTTAACACGTAAAAGAAATCTCTTATACGTCTGCCTAATTCATAATGTATTATCATATGAATGCGTGGTTCGTTACTATCATTATATACTGCGTGTACGTTTGAAATATCCATTAAGAATGCACTACCTTTGTCTTCAAAAGGCACTACTCCATGATCCTTAAACACAAACTTACAACCTTGAGGATTGTTTAGACTTATATTGCAAACACTTAATCTCTTTTCTTTGTCTTCACGATCTTGATGTGGTTCAATGTATCCGCCGGGTTCTAATAACATAAAACGCACACGATTTAAAAATTCTGCTGGCCAAACATTAGTCAGAAACTTTTTTGTTTCAGGACATTGTTCTGCTACCCAAGTCCAGTCTAATTGTTTAACAACATCTTTGCGATCGCCATATTGATCCAAACTTTGTGTATCATCATTAAGACCGTGCAAGGTAAGACTCTTCCAACCCTTGCCATAATCCATTCTGTGGTCTTTAAAATGTTCTAATAATGATTCTGCTTCTAGATGCATTTTATCCCACGGTTGGGTATCTAATGCACTTAACTTAAAGCAAGGCCAACCACTTTCCAGCACCACCCATTTAGGATCAAACTGCTCTGGATACTGTATTTTTATTGGTTTTTCGTGTTGTTCAAAAAATTGTTTTAATGCTTTCATGTTCGCTTTTTTCGTCTTTGTAACTGTTAAATATACTTATGCCGTATTATGAAGGTGTGGGTTTACTATGAATTGGGATATAATTAATGCTTAAGATCGCTATCACAGGACACACTAGTGGAATAGGTAAACATCTATTTGAAAAGGTAGGTTACAAAGGTTACAGTTTAAGCACAGGATTTGATCTTACTACTGATGATGCTATTGAAAGAATGATCACAGATGCATCTGATGTAGACATTTTAATCAACAATGCAGAGAACGGAGAAAACATTAAATTAAAAGTAATGCAACACGTCTGGGACAAATGGAGATGGGAAGATAAGATCCTTATTAATATGGGATCGTACAAAACAATGCAGGCAGAACTTATGCCTGAGATTAAAGAATCTGAAGGATACAAACAAACAATAGAACAACAAAACTTTTGGAACGAAATAGCACCTTTAGAAAGCAAACTTGCAGTAGGTTTGATTGAACTAGGACCAATTGGTACACAAAGAACTTTTGATAAAGGAATGAAAAATTATACAAGTATAGATGATGTATGCAAGTCTATCTTAGACATGGCTGATATATTAACACGTAATCAACGAATGGTTACACAAATACTTTGTAAAGGCTTATACAAATAATATGAGATGTAAATATTTAGATCACCAGATTAATGTCCGCACTGACGGACAATACAGACTTTGTTGTATGAGTCTTGAACCAGAAAATGATTATAATATTAAAAAACATACTCCACAAGAATGGCACGACAGTGAGTTTCATAAAAAGACTCGAGAACAAATGGAACGCAATGAATGGCCTGATGCTTGTACTAGATGTGAACAAATGGAAAAGCAAGGCTTAACTAGTCAAAGATTAAAACTTAAAGCATATGGTCCTGGGTTGTCTCATTTAGATTTAAGATTAGGAAATAGTTGTAATTTAAAATGTATTAGTTGTTGGCATATGAGCAGTAGCAGTATTGCTGAAGAGGCCATTGCTATGCAAAAAGCAGGAGTCACACCATTACATGGAATCCTAGATGTACCTAACTTCAATTGGAGTAGTGAGGAAACATTTGATAAACTTTTAGAACTACCCGTACAGGAAGTTTATTTTACTGGTGGTGAACCTATGATGGTAAAACATTTACCTGCTTTCTTAGAAAGATTAGATCCAGACACACAGATAAGATTCAATACAAACTGTACAATATGGAATCCTAAACTCGAAAAACTTTTACGTAAGTTTAGAATGGTAATAATGAGTTTAAGTTTAGATGCAACAGATAGCCGCATTGATTATATTAGGAATGGTAGTAAATGGAAAGAAGTAATAGAACCTAACTTACACAGATATGGTTCCTTTGCAAAAGTAGACATTGCTCCAACAGTGAGTATTTTAAATGCTTGGTTCTATGACGACATAAAAGAATACGCAGATAAGCACGGATATAAATTATTTGAAAACCTGCTTATGTTACCAGAATGGTTACACGTTAAGAACGCACCAGATAAATTAAAGAAACAATTTCAAGGAGTAGACCAATGGTCATCACAAGAAGCCGATCCTAAAAAGATAGAAGAATTCAAAAGAAACATCACAAAATTAGACAACTGGAGAAAGATGTATATAAAAGATTATTTAGGACCAGTTGCAGAAGCATACGGATTGTAATTAAAAGTCATGAAGTTAATAAAAGAAAACAAACAAAAAAGAAGGCAGGTATGGGAGTATGATGATTACTTTCGTAAGCAGTGGTTGTTTAATGATGAACGTTGGTTAAAAAACCACTATGAAATACTACAGAACATTGCACCCGATAAATATCTCAAAGGTTGGGGCACTAGTAATAACACGATGTGGATAGACACAAACAAGATAGAAGGTGAATTAGCAAGTGGGTTTGACCATACTCCAGACTTTGTAAAAAAAATTGAGAACTTCTGCTTAGATCATTATTACACAAAAACAAAACCATATGCACATGGTGATTGGGTTTTAAGTAATATGATTATTAAAGATGATGAAATAATTTTGATTGATTGGGATAACTGTGGCATATATCCTGAACCACAAATATTACATAAGATGCAATTAGATCTAAAGTCTGCGTTTGGAGATAAGATATGACCCCACAAGCATTTAGTTACCCAACTGTAAGTAATAACGGCAAAATATATATACCGCCGTATGGACTTAATGAAATCGTTGACTATATGTTAAAGTTTGATCCTGTGGATAACTCTTTTAAAAAAATTAAATTAGAAGTAAATGCTTTACCAGAAAAATGGCAATGTGGCATTGCATATAGAAATAAAGTCTATTTTTTGCCATATAACGAAGATAATATTTTAGTTGTAAATACAGACGATGATAGCATAGAATACGTAAATGTAAACCATCCTGGCAAAGGAAAATATATCCAAGCACACATACATGGCGATAAATTAATTGCTTTACCTTACGGGGAACATGATCCTTATGATTATGTGTTAACATTTTATTTTAGAAATAACCTAGCAACATTTCATAAAATTAAGTTACCAAAGAACGATAGTAAGAAATGGCATACTACACAAATGGTAGATGGAATAATTTATGGGTTACCTAGAGGCGAAAATTGGGAAGACACTTTTAATTATAGAATAAGTTATGACTGCAATAGTGGTGAGTATGAGATAGCAGACATGAGTCCTATATGGTTGGACTACAACAAACAACCTATGAATAATAAAAAATATACAACAATGGCAAAGGTTGGTAATAGATTATATGCACCACCTTACAGTGAAAATCCAGAGTTTGATATCTTAAGTAAATTTGTAAACGGTGATTGGTATAGTGAACGTACAGGAATAAAAGGCACTAGCAGAAAGTATTTCAGTCATACGGTTGCTAGTAATGGAAAAGTATTTTTTCCACCCGCAGGACATGATGAAGACTGGAGCGAAATGTTAGTTGTAGATAGTATTAAAGATAATGGCAATGACAAGTATTGGCACACTATTGACTTAAACATTGGTAAAGAAAGTAAAAAGTATTTTGCAGGTGTCGAAAACAGTCAAGGCAAAATATATTACATACCACGTGGTGGTTGTGTTTGTGAGCCAGAAGATACTTGGAAGAGCCAGGGTGATCTTAATAGTATTTTAGTGATTGACATCTACACAGAAAAGTTTTATACTATAGATATAAGTGACCATTTCAAAGAGTTTACAACAATAGAAAAATATAATAAGTGTGTGCTAATTGATGATGTTATATATGCATTTCCTTATGGTGAATCAAAAGACTTTCATCAGTTATTAATATTTGACACTTTAGCAGACAAAGTTTTAGAAACAATAGATTTAAGAAATGTATAAAGCATTTGAAGATTATTACAAAGACGAAAGCATTAAGCATTTAATTTTACACGATTGGAATGGAACTTTAGTAAGTCCTCCATTCGCTACTGAAAAATGTAGAGATTATTCTAATTTAATGTTTCTAGAAAAAGGCCAGATGCATTATATAAAACTTGACCTACCTGAAGCAACAAGCAAGACTAATGCACTTGCAAATATAGGAAATAGTTTATGGTTTGTTCCTTATGCGATCTATGATAAATTTAATCAGGTTGTAGAAGTAACCAAAGGTGGTGTAAATTATTTTCCGGTTGACATTTCAGGCAAAGGACAGTATTATAGTATAGCATCAAATGGAGACTCTGCATTCAGTTTTCCTCTTGGATATACTGATGAGAGTTTTGGTCTCTACATTCGAGACGGTCAGGTAATAAAAGTAGATCTTGCACAGCGGGGCCTTAAGTTGCATATGGGGACTGTTTGGTGTAATGACCGTTATTTTAGTATGCCACGCGGAGACGAGCCAGGCTACAATTACCTATTAAGTTTTAATGGCAAAGATGTAGAGAAGTATGAAGTTCCTTATATCAACAAGAACATTACACGTAAGTTTACTGACTGTATAGTTGTAGGCAAAAAGTTGTTTGCGTTACCGTTTGGAGAAACTGCAGGCGTAAACTGTGTTGTAGAGTTTGATACAGAGACTAACACGTTTGCTACACATAACCTACAAGGCATAGACTTTGCAAAGAAATACAATGCAGGAGTTCTACTAGGAAAAACCATCATTGCACTACCTTACGGAGATGAACACGTTAATGATAGTAATTTAGGCCTTAAATTTGACACCATTACAGGCCAGTCAGATCAGTTCAAAATTAATCAAAGTTTCGGCGGAAAGTACAGATTTAGGTGTGGAATTAAATATTATGACGAAGCATACTTCTTTCCTTCTGGTACACCTGCTTGTCCTATACTAGTAATTAACAAGTACGGACAAATTACAAACGAATTGCACGAAAGAAATGTACTTTTCGGAAGACCGATAGTCTTTAATGATTTTATCCATGTTATAAAAGTCGACTTGACAACCAAGTCACACAAACTTTGCATTTACGATCGTAATTTACAAATAGTTAATGAACAAATTATTTAATTAATTCTTTTCTAAGATATATGTCAGTCAGACAACCGCATAGTTCTTTATTACAGATAACCGTTTTTTGAGGTAAAATAAAATCTTCTAGTGTACCAATTAGTCCACCTTGCAAACATTCTGCTCTAAAAATTCTACCCCATTCAATATAAATCATATCTAGTCCTGCCCAACATTTCCAACCCTTATGCTTGTTTAATCCTTCAACGATTAATTCATTTGCATCTATTTTTCTTTCGTCATAGAATATTTCACCTCTATGTAAATGACTATCATCTAGTTTCCTAAAGTAAGGCCATTTGTTTATAATTTCTTTTTGCTCTTTGGTGTAGACACTGACTTCATTTGTAATATAGTCACCACTTGTCTTATCTAAAATTAGTTTAGGCCATACTGCTAATCTATCTGTATTGTCATATAATGTAGCGGCAACCTTTTCTGCTTCTTTAAATCCTTTAGTATCATTAGGCATCATTAAATTCACAGCAATTTGCATTTTTGTATTGTTTGCTATGTCTATAAACTTTTGCACGTCTGCATAAGCATGGTGGTAACTAATAATCATGCCATCTGTGTAAGGATCTATCTTTTTATAGTAGTCTACACTTTGACTTCCGTTGGTAATAAAACTAAATGTGTGGCCTTGTTCTTTAATAAGTTTTGCCATGTCAATAAAACGTTTCCAGAAAGTAGGTTCACCACCTGTAATTCTGTAACAAATTTCTTTGTCTTTAATTTTTAAACTTTTTATAAAGTTTTCTACGATGTCCCATTTAGGTTGTCCACTAGATCCGTTATGCAAAAAGTCAGGACAATAAGTGCAACGGTAATTACACTTATTTGATAACGCCCAACTGACTAAGAACCAATTTTCTTTGTCGGGATTTGCATAATTTATCTTCATTAGTTCATCGAGTTTTTTATAATCAGATCATGAACCCTATCATTTACTTTACAGGTTAATATTAATGCATATAGTCCATCACTGAAACTAAACACACTGTGATCTAATTGAAAGTTTACAAAGTAAAGGTAACCAGGATCTGGATACATTGGCTTTCCATCTAGCATATGAACAAAATTCTCTGGTTTACATTTTCCAAACACAAGAAGTAGACGCATCCATTCCGGTCCTACACCAGGAAAGTCTCTGTGTGGCGGAAAGAATCCACCTTGATCAACTCTTAATAAATGCACTCTGCCTATGTCTGGGGCAAAAGCGTCAACAAGTTTTGCAAGTTCGGGTATTTTATTATACACTTCTGTTGGAGTTGTAAAGTTTTCTTCTTTCATCTCAACGTCATGGTATTTTTGCATATAACCAAAACTATTCAAATGATAATTGTCCATTACATCGCCACTATGACTTGTAATAGGCAATCCCCAACGGTTATTATTGGCGTCTTTCTTTACATTGTACGGACACCAATTATCTTTGAACTGTTCTAACTGTGTTAAAACTTCGTGTTCATTGATTTTCCATTTAAGTTTTATGGTATTACCCATATTGCACAGGGTATTCCATATTAAAGCACGTTCAGTTTTCTCCATTATATATGTTCTCCTAATAATTTAAAGGTTTTTCTAAAATCTAAATCACGTTGCTTATCTGTGATTTCTAAGTATTCGACTAATGCAGGAACTTTGTTGCTCCAATCCTCCTGCATCATATATTTAACGAGCCCTTCCCATCTTGTTCTGCCCACAGGACTCCTGTCAAATTCTAAATTAAATTTTTGCCTATCAAGGAAACCGTCAATCCTTTGTTTTACTATTTGTTTTACTTCATTTGGCAACACTCTAACATTTAGATAACTTGGATAGTAAACTAAATGTGTTCCTATTATTCCTGCACCATATGGAGGACGGTTAATCTTTTTAAAATTTTGTTCCAATTTCCAATCAGCAAACTCCTGTATATATGGTATATTCAAAAGTTGTACCGCAGATGCTATGTTTATAATTACATTTGGTGATGTTTCGTCTAGCAACCTTAAATTAGTTTCTATTTCTTTCCATTTACTTGGATATCTAATATATTCATTTTTCTCACCATACGCATCAATGCTAAAATTAAACTTTATTTCTTTAAACTTTTCCCATAACTTAAACAGTTTTGGAGGCAGTCTTAATCCGTTACTGTTATATCTTATAATACAATTTTCAGCATGACCACTGTCTACCAAAAATTCTAAAATTTTATAATGCTCAGGAATCATCAAAGGTTCACCACCTGCAAAATAAAGTTCCTTTATATTTTTTACTTGGCTTTTCATTGTATCAATGAAACTTCCTTTTTGATACCAAGTGTAATCAAAACTAGGATCCCAACCTTGGTCTTCTCTTACCAGGTTATATTTAGGATATTGTATTTTCCATTCCTTAATCCAACTAGAACTATCATGCGGTGAACACATAATACATTTTAGTTGGCAAACATTACCTAAACGTAAATCGAAATATGGTATGTCTACTGGCAAACTTCCGTCATCTGCTGTTTTGCTTACTATTGAAGGTATGTCTAATCTTTCTGTCCAAACTTTTGTTTCCCATTGGCGTTTACTTACAATGCCATTTTGTTCTTCATTAAAGCATTTTCTACAACTTGCAGGAATAATACCTTCTAACATTTGTAATCTTGTTCTTCTCATGTGGTCACTGTTCCATACTTCTTCTATTGTATGGTCACGCAGATTCATATTGACTCCGTCTTTCTTGACTAGTCCTACTTCTTTATCATCTTCTAATCCCGCACCACTGGCATTTGCCGTGCAACACACTCTTACGTCACCGTTAGGGCGTGTTGCTAAATGTATCCAGGGTAATGGGCAAAATGTTTTACTCATCTTTCTCCAATACGTACTTTATGTTGCAGTAGCCACATATGGCTTCTCCATTTTTAAGTGTGTAATATACCTTAGGATGATCGTCATTTTCTCCTGTACAAGAAATATGTTCTTCTTTTACGTAGACAATTTTCATCTTTTCCTCCCACAAATTAAAAAACGTTTGTACTTAGGCAACTCAAGTTCTTCTTCCAAATCAACTTTTAATTTAGACTTACGTTTAAATTCGCCTAAGTCTTGCATACAATTAATATGCTCGTTATGATCTTTGAAATTATTACTTTGTAATACAATATACACGTCATCTGGTATATTTGATAACCACTTGTTATATTGTTCTTGTGTAATATGTTCGCAACTAGTATTAATTACCATGTAAGTATCTTTATTAGGTGTATGCGTACACATATCTTCAGTTACAGCAGTAAATCTTCCTTCCATCTCATAACGTTTGTTCATGGTTGTTGCTATCTCTTTACATTTAGGATCTATATCAACACTTGTAATATGTTTGATTCCTAAATTACTATTAAACAACATTGTTGATAAAACTCCATACCAACCGCCATAAATTACTATCTTGGCATTCTTCACGTTGCAATGATGCTCCACATGATCTACTAACCATGACTTGCTACGCAACTGTCCGCCCCAGAAACATTCTAGGACACGATCTCTGTCTTCACTGTTACGTATTGCGTCCGCCCAGAATTTAATATCGTCTATTTCAATTTTCATTCCATGCCTCCGGACATATACTTTTCATTGCATTTATTATTTCTAATGTTGTCCATGTTCCTGCCATTTCTTTTTCTAACTCGATAGACCTGTTATGTTCCTTTACAAATATTTCTAAATATTCTTCTTCGGTCATTTTTTTAACTTTCTAACAATCCAGGCTATCATTGCCATTATCGCTGTTATTAATGCTCCTATTCCTATTTCCATTTTTTTCTTAGTTTCTTAACAAGCAATGGTAGATAAACAAATACTGCAACTACACTCCAAAAGGTTGCTAATACTGTTGCGTACAACTTCCAATTACCAATGTCTATTGCTATACCTATTGAAACTCCACCTATCCATACATAATCTAATGTAGCATGAAAACGTTTCCAATT
>TARA_B100001057_G_C22871581_1_pt1 | contig 19560 bp, 20 predicted proteins | sample TARA_B100001057 | Tara Oceans TARA_B100001057 (sample SAMEA2621839) | marine metagenome | biome: marine biome (ENVO:00000447); feature: surface water layer (ENVO:00002042); material: "saline water (ENVO:00002010), including plankton (ENVO:xxxxxxxx)" | depth 5 m
ATAATTCATGAACTGCAACAGCAAATTCCCATGCAAAAAATTCAAGAATTTATAAGAGACTTGTTTGTTTCTAATTTATTAAAATTGTCATATGATTTTAAAAATCAGTGGAGAACAATTGGTTTAAATCTTGATGAATTTGTTCCTCAGAACATGTTTGATATTATGTTAGCCGCATATTTAGCTAATTCTGATGAAAGAAATGAGCAACACATTTTAATTAATAAGATATTAAATATAGACTTATTGAAAGATGAAAACACTCTTGATAAACAAGGAGACAATCATATTTCAAATTTAGTTGTATTAAATTTTAAATTAAGAGAAGAACTAATAAAAATTTTAGATAAGTCCGAGAACATTGATTTGTTAAATCAGCTTGAAATACCCTTAACATCTATATTATTCAAAATGGAGAATCAAGGTTTTAATTTGGATATTAACTCACTACAAAATTTTTCTAAAAAGTTAATAATAGAAGTTGATGAAATAAAGAAAATCATATTTGATATTTCTGGAAAAGAGTTCAATATATCATCACCTAAACAACTTGGAGAAGTTTTATTTTTAGATTTAGGCTTAGAAAAAAATGCAAAAAAAACTAAAACAGGTCAGTTCTCTACATCTGAACAGAATCTTCAAAGACTAAAAAAAAATCATCCCATAATTGATCATGTTTTAAAGTATAGATCGCTTGAAAAATTATACTCAACTTATGTAGAGGCCCTACCTAATTTAGTCAATAATAAAACAAAGAAAATACATACCACTTTTAATCAAGCAGTTGCAGCAACCGGAAGGTTAAGTTCAAAGTCACCAAACCTTCAAAATATCCCAATTAGAACAAAATATGGGCAAGAAATACGAAGAGCTTTTATCCCATCTAATAACCAAATTTTGTTTGCTGCGGATTATTCACAAATTGAGTTACGTTTAATTGCTGAATTTAGTTCAGAGCCAACTATGAAAAAAGCTTTTCTAGAAAATAAAGATATTCATTCAACTACAGCATCAAAGCTATTTAAAGTTCCTTTTGAAGAAGTGACAAGAGAAATGCGATCAAATGCTAAAACAGTTAATTTTGGTATTATATATGGTGTGTCTGCTTTTGGGTTAAGTCAACAAACAAATTTAAATAGAAAAGAATCCGCTGAATTAATTAAAACATATTTTGATCAGTATAAACAATTAAAAGTATATATGAATAATCAAATATCATTTGCTAGAGATCATGGTTATGTTAAAACTATTTTAGGTAGAAAAAGACACCTAAAAGATATTAACTCAAGAAATGCACTATTGAGAAGTCATGCGGAAAGAAATGCTATTAACGCACCAATACAGGGATCTGCTGCTGATTTAATTAAGAAAGCCATGATTGAAATTCACAATGAATTTGATTCTTTAAAAATAAAATCTAAAATGATTTTACAAGTTCATGATGAGCTGATTTTTGATGTTTTACCATCTGAAAAGGATATAGTAAAGATGATAGTTAAAACAAAAATGGAGGGGGTTTATGACACTTCAATACCTCTAAGAGTAGAGTTTGGTTTTGGCAAAAATTGGCTAGAAGCTCATTAAACTATCCTTATTTTTTATTTAGGATAGTATAAAGAAATAATAAGGAAGCGATACCAATAAATGTATTTTGACCTAGTCTCCCTATAGCTTTGGAAATATTTCCAACAACATCCCATCCTAAAATTGGCTCTCCTACAATTAATTGAATTGTAATTCCAAAACAAAGAAAAGCAAATGCAAGGGGTGTTACTTCATTAATAATTTCTTTAAATTTTATTAATATATTTTTCATAGAGTTATGTTTAACTTAAAAACCCGCCTTTTACGGCGGGTTTATTAAGTAATAATCAAAATTATTTTTTGATTAATGACAGAACAACAATTAGTGTTACTAGTCCTGCAAAACCACCGTTAGCGAAATCGGTAACAAATCCTTGGATATTACCAATTACATCCATACCAGCGCCCATTGCATCTCCTAATAAAACTTGAGCTATTATTCCTAGCCCTAAAAGCGACATAAATAATCCGGCAAGGCCAGAAATAAAGTCGCCAAATGATTTAAATACTGAATTCATAGCATTCGTTTTTTTGGTTAAACATTTCAAATTTATATAGTAATGATCTATTTTTCTAAATTATCTAAAATTTAAGTTCATTTTTAAATTTTTTTATTTTTATCTAATATATTTTTTTTTTCATGTTAAAACCTCTGTTAATTATTAGCTTATAAATAATTATTTGTCTTATTTATCAACAACAAAACGTGAATTAAAAAAAAGGTTTATAAGTAATTGTAAATCAACGTTTTAATTAAATTTTTTTATAAAAAAAAGAAAAAAATGTGGTGAAGTTTCAGAAATATTATTTTTCGTTAAATATTAGACCAATTAACTATTAATTTCAACAAATTTTTTAATATCAGTTGATGAGCCAAATAAAATAAGTATATCATCTTTATTTATAATTGTGTCTGCAGAGGGAATACCGAAGATGTTATGATTAATTTCATTATTTGAGTCGATTGTTCCTCTCAAAATTGTTATTAAGTTTAGTCCGAAATCTTCACGTAATTTTATTTCACCAAGTTTTTCTCCGCATAATTTTTCAGGCGATTTTATTTCAGCAATCAAAAAATTATCAGGAAGTTCGAGGCTAAAAACTATATTTGGGTTTAATAAACTATTTGTAATATTTTTTCCAATTTCATCTTCAGGAGATAAAATTTCACTTATGCCAAGTTTTTTAAGAATTAATCTTTCATTTTCGCCCATTACTCTACCAATTATTCTTTTTATAGATAACTCAGTAAGAATATTAGCACACAAAATCATTGATTTAAAGTCTTCGCCAATTGCAATTATTACAGCGTCCATTTCCTCTATATTTTGATTAAGTAGAGCTTGTTTGTCTGTTGCATCTAATGATACAGCGTATGAAACATATTCTTTAATGTGCTCTACTTTATCTATGTCTTTATCAATTGCAATAACTTCTGCCCCCTTTTTAGAAAGGGTTTTAGCAATGGTCATTCCAAACTGTCCAAGCCCTATAATAGCAAATTTATTTTTCATATTTATTAGATTTATTTCAATTTATTAAAAGATTTTGATAAATCGTTTATTAGATCCTCATGATTCTCTATTCCAACACTAATTCTGATGAGTGAATCTGTAATATTATTTTTTTCCTTTAGATCATCAGATAAACTTGCATGTGTCATTGATGAAGGGTGGGAGATGAGAGATTCAACACCCCCTAAAGATTCAGCTAATGTAAATAATTTGAGATTGGACAGAAATTTTTTAGCTAGGGAAAGAGAGTTCTTCTTTAGTTTGAATGATATCATTCCACCAAAGTCACGCATTTGTTTTTTTGCAATTTTGTGATTTGGATGCGATTTTAAACCTGGCCAAAAGACTTTTTCTATCATTTTATGATTGGTTAGAAATTCAGCAATTTTTTTTGCGTTGTAACAATGTCTTTCCATTCTTATGTGTAAAGTTTTGATTCCTCTTAGAGTTAAAAAACAGTCCATTGGACCAGGAATTGCACCACAACTTTTTTGTATTAAATATAGTTCATCTGCAATCTTTTTTTTATTTGTTACAGCGGAACCAAGTACTACGTCGGAGTGCCCTCCTAAATATTTTGTTGCAGAATGCGTGACTATGTCCGCCCCATAGTCAATTGGATTTTGAAGAAATGGACTAGCAAAAGTATTATCAACAACAGTTAATATTTTTTTCTTTTTTGTAAAATCAGTAACCATCTTAATGTCAATGATATTCATCATTGGATTGGATGGGGTTTCTATCCATATCATTTTAGTTCTTTTATTGTGTAATTTTTCTAGTTCAACAGTAGATTGTAAGTCAGAAAAAATGAATTTGTACTGCTGTTTTGCATAAATTTGGTTAAATAATCTAAATGTTCCACCATAAATATCGTTAGAGCAAATTATCTCATCCCCAGGCCTCAGTAATCTTAATATTCCATCAATTGCAGCCATACCGCTTCCAAAGCAAAATCCATATCTTGCATTTTCAATACTACTTATATTTTTTTCTAGTGCTTTCCTTGTCGGGTTTGCGCTTCTAGAGTACTCATATCCTAAATTTTTACCTGGACTTTTTTGAACGTAAGTAGATGTTTGAAAAATTGGTGTAATAACAGATCCGGTTGGCTTTTGATCACCCCCAAGACCAGAGTGAATTATTTTAGTACTTAACTTCATAAGAACAAATTTAGTTGAAATTAACTAATTTATGTCAATAATTAATTATTTGATAAAGATGATTTACCATAATTTCGCCATCATTTTTTTAACAAAATTCACTTTTTGTATATTGCATTCAAAATTTATTTTATGATTTATTCAATGACAGGTTATTCGCTAAATTCATCTCAAATAGCCAAGGATTTAGTATTTATTGAAGTTAGGTGTTTAAACAGTAAATATTTTGATTTTTCGTTTAAGGCGCCTGATATTTTTTTTCAAATAGAAAATGATGTAAAAAAAATTGTAAAAAAGAAACTAAAAAGAGGTAAGATTGAAATCAGGTTAAAAAAGAATGTTTTCAAAGCGAATAATCACGAAATTATTAATGATATTAATTATAAAATGAATATTTTAAAAAGCATTTCACCAGATACATCTAGGGACAAGTTAATGCATTTATCGCTTCTTATACCAAAGTTAAATCAAATTAAATTTAATAAAGTTTCAGAGATTTATAAAAAAAAGTTGTTTTTACTTATCAATAAATCATTAGAAGACATAGTACACTTTAGAAAAAAAGAAGGTTCCTCATTACAAAAAGAGATATTTAAATATTTAAAACAAATTTCTGTACAACTAAATAAAATTAAAAAAAGAGATAAAAAAAGAATACACCAAAAAAAAAAGAAATTAAAAAATAACTTAAATGAATTGATTAAAAATCCTGATAAAAAAAGATTAGAGGAAGAGGTTATCTATTACATAGAAAAATTAGATATTGAGGAAGAAATCGTTAGATTAAATCATCAGATTAATTACTTTCATGAAATTGTTAAAAATGATCATGAAATTGGAAAAACAATTAATTTTCTGGTTCAAGAAATGAATAGAGAAGTTAATACGATAGGTTCAAAATCTAATGATTTTGAATTACAAAAATGTGTTGTTGTAATTAAAGAAAACTTAGAGAAAATTAAAGAGCAAATTCAAAATGTACTTTAAAAAAGGAAAAGTAATAATTATTTCTGCGCCTAGTGGATCTGGAAAAACAACAATAGCCAGATATTTATTAAAACAAAAATTTAATTTAAAATTTTCTATATCAGCCTGTACTAGAGAAAAAAGAAAAAACGAAATACATGGTGTAGACTACTTCTTTTTAAAGACAGATGACTTTAAAAGAAATATTAAAGAAAATAATTTTTTAGAGTGGGAAGAGGTTTATCTTAATTCTTTTTATGGTACACTTAAAAAAGATGTTGAGTATAATTTGAAATTAGGTTATAATATTTTATTTGATATTGATGTAAAAGGTGCAATGTCTTTAAAAAAACATTTTGGTAAAGATTCATGTTCTATTTATATAGATGCTCCGATAAATATTATTGAACAACGTTTAAGTGAACGAAATACAGAAACTAATAAAGATCTTATATTAAGATTAGAAAAAATAAAGCAAGAGAGTTTAAGTAAAATAAATTTTGATGTTATTATTGAAAATTTAGATTTGCATGAAGCAAAAGAAAAAGCAAAAAAATGTGTGGAAAATTTTTTAAAAAAATAAAATGAATATAGGTTTGTTTTTTGGCACTTTTAACCCCGTTCACTTAGGTCATATTAAAATTATTTCTAATATATTACAGCAAAAATTATTTGATCAAATATGGATTATTTTATCTCCAAGGAGTCCTCATAAAAAATATAATTTAATAGATAAAAATGATAGATATCATATGCTTGAAATTGCATTTGCAAATTATAAAAAAGTTATTGTTAGTGATGTTGAGTTTTCTTTAAATGAGCCCAATTATACAGCAATAACTTTAGATTATTTAAAAAAAAAATATTCAAAAAATAATTTTTCAATAATTATGGGCTCAGATAGTTATTTAACTGTAGGATCTTGGTTACGTGCTAAAGATGTGTTTAAAAATAAAATTTATGTTTACCCTAGAAAAGATTATATTATTAAAAAAATAGAAGGGGATACAACAATTTTAGATTTGGATGAAATGGAAATTTCATCTACTTTAATTAGAAATAAATTTAAAAAAGAAGTTAAAGATGTGGTTCAATATTTGAATCATGATGTGTTTAAATATATAAATAGAAAAAATTTATATTAGCATTTGGCACGATTTTTGTATAATTTAAGACAGATAGTATTGGGGTGTGAAAGCAGAATACAAAAAAAATTAGGTGCTACTATGTTTTTGTATTCTGCTTTCCTATTTAATACTTTTAATAATTGATTCAAAAATTAATTTCCCATCGAGGTTATTTAAATTTTGATCACAAGCTCTTTCAGGATGAGGCATCATTCCAAAAATATTTCTTTCCTTGTTGCAAATACCAGCAATATTTTTTAAAGATCCATTTGGGTTATGTTCCGTATTTACATCCCCATTTTCATTACAATATTTAAATATTATTTGTTTATTTGTAGTAATAGATCCTATTGTACTAGGATCTGCGTAAAACCTTCCTTCAGCATGCGCAATAGGAATTTGAAGTGTTTTTTTTGAGTTAATATGATTAGTTAGTAAACAAGAGTTACTAGTTTTTACATATAAATTTTTACATATAAATTTTTGGTTTATATTTCTCAATAATGTACCAGGCAAAAGTTTGGATTCACATAAAATTTGAAATCCGTTACATATACCCAAAACATATCCTCCATTTTCTGCATGTTCAATTACTGATTTCATAATTGGAGAAAATTTAGCAATTGCTCCAGACCTAAGATAATCCCCATAAGAAAAACCACCAGGCAGTACAATAAAGTCACAATTTTTTAAATTATTTTCTTTATGCCATAAATATTCTACTCTTTGATCTAGTGTTTTTTTTAAAGTGTAAAACATATCTTGATCACAATTCGAACCAGGAAAAACTACAACACCAAATTTCATTTTTTTATAATTTAAATTACTATGAAGTTAAAATAGATTTTTAGTAAAACAACTTTTTACTTGTACATATTTATAAAAAACTTATTTTTGTTTTATAAAAAATTAACTACATGACTGAATTTTTCAATACGGTTGCTAATATTTTTGAAAAATCATTTGAAATATTACCTATCTTAGGAAACTATGCAAATTATTTTTTTATTTTTTTGGCTTGCGTTGCATTTATTATTTCTGCAAAAAAGTTTATTTAACTATTAAGTCTAAGCCTATATCTTTTCTAAAGTACATTCCTTCAAAATAAATTTTGTCCACTTTCTTATATGCCTTATTTATACTTTCTTCTAATTTTTCACCATAGCTACTAACTGCTAAAACTCTTCCACCGTTTGTCGTAATTTTATCTTTATTAATTTTAGTTCCTGCATGAAATAACAAGTCAGTTTCGGTAAAAGAATCTAAGCCACTTATTTGATAGCCAGTTTTATATTTTTCAGGATAACCGTTTGATGTTAAAATCACGCTTGTACAATAACTTTTTTTTATTTTTAAATCACATGATTTAAACTCATTTGTGTTGATTTTTTTTAAAATTTCAACTAAATCAGATTCAATTCTTGGTAAAACTACTTGTGTTTCAGGGTCACCTAAACGAACGTTATATTCAATTACTTTAGGGGTTCCTTTTACATCTATTAATCCAAAAAAAATAAAACCTGTATAGTTTATGTTTTCTTTTTTAAAACCTTCAATTGTTGGTTTTATAATCGTTTTTTCAATTTTATTTATATATTCTGAATTTACAAAAGGTACCGGTGAAACTGCCCCCATACCCCCTGTATTTAATCCTTTATCACCCTCACCAATTCTTTTATAATCCTTAGCACAGGGAAGTAATTTATAATCTAATCCGTTTGTTAATATAAATACTGAAAGCTCAACTCCTGACATAAACTCTTCAATCAAAATTTGCTCACTTGCTTTACCAAATTTTTTTCTTTCAAGCATATTTTTTATTTCACTTTTGGCTTCTGTAATTGTGTCTAAGATAACTACTCCTTTTCCCCCTGCAAGTCCATCAGCTTTAATAACATATGGGGGCTCCATTGACTCTAAATAACTGAATGCTTCTTTTAATTCGTGTTGTTGAAAAGATTTGTACTTTGCAGTCGGAATATGATTTCTTTGCATGAATGCTTTGGCAAATTTTTTACTACCCTCTAATAAACTGGCTTCTTTTGAAGGCGCAATGATCACCAAATCACTAAATTTTGGTTTTAAATAGTCATAAATTCCTTTTACAATTATGTTTTCAGGACCAACTATTAAAATATCAATTTTTTTCATTCTAATAAATACTTCTATTTCTTCAAAATTAGTAGTATTTAAATTTATGTTTTCTCCAATTAAGGATGTGCCAGTATTTCCAGGAGCAATAAATAACTTTTTTAAATCTTTACTTTTTGAAATTTTCCACGCAATTGCATGTTCCCTTCCACCCGAACCTAACAATAAAATATTCATGATATAGTATTTATATTATTTCTAAGTTATGATATACCTCTTTTACATCATCATCATCATCAAATTTCTCTATCATTTTAAAGATGGTTTTGGCGCTTTCATCTTTAACTTTTTTCAAGTTTAGCGCTATTCTTTCTACCTTGGAACTTTTCGGCGTGATGCTTAAATCTTCAAGTTTTTTTTGCATCAAACCAAAATCTTCAAAATTAGTTGTAATAATATAAGAATCTTGCAAATTATGAAACTCCTCTAACCCACCATCAATTAAGTCCATTTCTAATTCTTCTTTTGAAATATTTCCAATATTTTCATCAATTTCAAAAACACCTATTCTATTAAATAAAAATTCTAAGGATCCATTTTTCCCTAATTCTCCATCATATTTATTAAAGATTGCCCTAATATTGGCAACAGTTCTATTGATATTATCTGTTGTGCATTCTATAAAAAAAGCCACTCCATAAGGGCCATATCCCTCATAGTTAACTTCTGCATAAGATTCGGAGTCGCTTAAGGCTGCTTTTTTTATTGCTCTTTCAATAGTGTCTTTAGGCATATTCGCCCCTTTTGCATTTTGAATCGCAGTTTTTAATCTGGGATTTGAGTTAATGTCATCACCACTTTCTTTAACGGCAACATGTATTTCTTTAATACATCTAGTAAATAATTTACCTCTTTTTTTGTCCTGTGCCCCTTTTCGATGTTTTATATTTGCCCACTTACTATGGCCTGCCATAATTTAGTCTTCTCTTTGTGATTGTGGAGTATAGTCTTTTTTAATTTCCTCTTCTTTATTTTCTGTTCTTTGACTTTGAGGAATATATTCTAGATCACTGTTGGATGAATTTAAATTTTTTGCTTTAGTTTTAATGACTTTTACTTTCTTAGTTTTTGTTTTATTATTTTCTACTTTTTTCTCTTCATCTCCTCTTCCCATTAATATCAAAATTCCAAGTACAATAATTACTAAAATAGCAATTCTTCTACCGTTAGAACTTGTTTCTATTTCTGGCTCAACAATCGGCTTAGCTTTTCTTATTGTTTTCTTTTTTTGTGTAGATGTTTTTCTTTTAGTTGCCATTTTATTTTTTTTTGTGATTAGTTTTCAAATATAATAAATTAAATTATTCATTTAATTTCAGCACAGCTAAAAAAGCAGATTGTGGTATTTCAACATTTCCAAGTTGTTTCATTTTTTTCTTTCCCTTTTTTTGTTTCTCTAACAATTTTCTTTTTCTTGTTATATCACCACCATAACATTTTGCAGTAACATCTTTTCTTAAAGCTTTGACTGTTTCTCTTGCAATTATCTTAGAGCCAATAGCGCCTTGTATTGCGATGTCAAATTGTTGCCTTGGAATAAGACTTTTTAATTTGACACACATTTTTTTCCCAATATTATAAGCATTGTCTCGGTAAATTAGTGAGGATAGTGCATCGACTTGCTCACCATTCAATAAAATATCAACTTTTGTTAAGTTGGTACATTGCATGTTTAGCGGTTGATAGTCAAAAGAAGCATATCCTTTGGAGATGCTTTTTAGTCTATCATAAAAATCAAATACAATTTCAGAAAGAGGCATTTCTAATGTAATTTCAACTCTATCAGTTGTTATATAAACTTGATTTTTTAATATTCCTCTTTTTTCAATACACAGATTCATAATAGGCCCAATAAATTTGCTATCCGTAATTATTTGAGCTTTTATAAATGGTTCTTCTACTCTATCTAAATGATTAGCCTCTGGTAAGTCAGAGGGGTTATTAATAAGTATGGTTTCTTTTTTTTTCGTATATGCATAATAAGAAACATTAGGAACCGTGGTAATTACATTCATATTAAACTCTCTATCTAAACGTTCTTGAATAATTTCCATATGTAACATACCTAAAAACCCGCATCTAAAACCAAAACCAAGCGCCATTGAAGATTCAGGTTCAAAAGTTAAAGAAGCATCATTTAATTTTAATTTTTCCATTGAGCTTCTAAGTTCCTCATAATCATCCGTATCTACAGGATAAATACCAGCAAAAACCATGGGCTTTACGTTTTCAAAACCTTCAATTGGCTTTTCACAGGAATCATCAACAGTAGTAATAGTATCACCAACTTTCACTTCATTAGCATCTTTTATTCCAGAAATAATATAACCAACGTTTCCAGAGCTAATTGATGCACATTTTTCTTGTTTAAATTTTAATATACCTACTTCCTCTGCAATGTATGTTTTATCAGTTGCAAAAAATTTAACTTTGTCCCCTTTATTAATTTTTCCATTAACAACTTTAAAATAGGCCTCAATACCTCTAAATGGATTAAAAACAGAATCAAAAATCAATGCTTGAAGTGGTTTGCTTTCACATCCACTTGGATGTGGAATGTTTTTAATTATCGAATCAATAAGTTTTTCAATTCCAAGACCAGTTTTACCAGATGTCCAAATTATATCATCTTTCATACATCCAAGTAGATCAATTATTTGATCTGACACCTCTTCTGGGTTAGCGCTATCAAGATCTACTTTGTTGAGAACTGGAATGATTTCTAAGTCGTTTTCTAGAGCTAAGTAAAGGTTTGAAATGGTTTGAGCTTGAATTCCTTGAGCGGCATCAACTACTAAGAGGGCTCCTTCACAAGCAGCTATTGATCTAGAAACTTCATAAGAAAAATCTACGTGACCTGGTGTGTCAATTAAATTTAGGCAGTATTCTTTTTCATTATATAAAGTGTTCATTTGAATTGCATGGCTTTTAATTGTAATTCCACGTTCTCTTTCCAAATCCATATTATCAAGAAGCTGATTTTGTAAATTTTTTTTTTCAATAGTTTTTGTGTATTCTAAAAGTCTGTCGGCAAGAGTACTTTTACCGTGGTCTATATGAGCTATAATACAGAAGTTTCTAATATAATTTTGTTTTTTTGACATAATTATTAATTATCATTACAAATTTAATTCTTTAATTCTATATTTTCTCTTATGAAAATAAATATTTATGTCAATATAACTATATTTGTTAATAGATTTAATTTATTAATATAGCGTAGATGAGTTTTTTTTGTAAGGCAGTATTTTTATTTATAATATTTTTTTCTAAATTTTCTTTTGGTCAAATTGTTGCGTCTGATGACATTTATTTATGCGCACCAACTGAGGTTGTGTTGGAAGCAACCGCTGATGGTACCGATGGAACAAATACAGGTATTTCAAGTGATGATATATTCGGAGGTGTTATTAATATTGGTTTTAATTTCGAATTTTATGGCAACACATATAATCAATGTGTAATTTCTTCTAATAATTATTTATCATTTGAAATCGGTAACGCTAACGGTTATTCAGGTTGGAATATTGGTGCGGCGGTTCCAAATAATTTTGATGCACCTTTAAATGCGATTTTGTGTCCATGGCAAGATATCAATCCTGGAATAGGGGGAAATATACAATATAGTCTTTCAGGAGTTGCGCCCAATAGAGTATTTACAGTTACTTTTTGTGCAATTCCAATGTTTTCATGTACGGACATATGTTACACTAGTCAAATTAAATTATTTGAAACGACTAATGTTATTGAAACTCACATCTCTGAGAAACCATTATGTGCAACTTGGAATGGTGGTGCAGCTATTCATGCTCTTCATAATAACAATGGTACTATTGCAAATGTTGTTACTGGTCCAGATGGTGTAATAAGAAATTTTCCAAATCAGTGGACTGCTCTGGAAGATGGATATAGATTTACTCCTAATGGTAATAATGACTATATAATTGATCAAATTGAATATCAGCCTGTTATAACTGGAAATACAGTAACCTGGTTAGATATTGATGGTAACATCATTGGCTCTGGAAATACTGTGACAGTTAATCCTACTGAAAGTACTACTTATTTTGCTCAAGCACAATTATGTGAAGGTGGTGGATGTGCTGGATTCGGGGGAGGAACTGTTGAGGATGGAGTAAATATAATTTTTGAAAACATATCAGTTAACTATGAGTCAATTCCCGCGTCATGTAGTTGGGAATCTGAGCCAGATGGGCAAATTATTTCAAATCCTACTGGGACTGGACCATTTGACTTTTTTTGGACTAATGATGCAGGAATTTTAGTTCAAGAAACTCTTTCACAAAACTCAGATACATTAGAAAATATTCCCCCTGGGACATATTATCTTAATGTATCAACTCCCCAAGGCTGTTTAGATGAAGCAATAGTTGTAGTAGAAATGGATGGCATTATGCCTGAAGAAGCAGATGCCGGTGCTGATTCAGTAATATGTTCAAATTCTACTAACTTAAGTGCAACCAACCCTGTGACAATTGATAATTTTGGCGAATGGGAGCTGGTTTCAGGCAGTGGAGTTATTAATGATATTAATAATCCAAATTCAATAGTTTCAAATCTTTCAATAGGCGAAAACATTTTTCAATGGAACGTGATTAATGAGTGTGGAGTTAATTCGGATCAAATTACCATTACTGTTTTAGATGGAAATCCTGTCATTACTGAGCTGTTAAACCCTACCCCGTGTTCGTTTACAACTAGTTTTAGTGCTAGTTTAGAAGGAGATGTAATCATTTGGTCAGGAACAGGTCCTGGTAATATTAATTTTTCTTCACCAAATGAGTTATCAACTAATGTTACCGTTGATCAGTACGGAACATATAATTTTTCTGTTACAGGTTGTTCAGGTAGTGAAAACTTTTCTGTAGAATTCCTAACTGCTTCTCCAGAAATTTTGGATTTAGATCCTATATATTGCGATTTACAAACAAATTTACAACTATCACAAAATAATTTAGAATTGTTTGATTTAGGAAGTTCAATAGGTTGGACAGTTTTTTCAAGCCCCAATTCATCAACAGTATTGTTTGATTCGCCAAATAATTTCAATACTAACGTATTAGTTGATCAATATGGAACATATCAATTTATGTTTGAAACTTGTAATTCATCTGATATTGTAACTGTGGAATTTTTAACTGCATCTCCAGAAATTCAAGAACTAGAAACTGTTTATTGTGACTTTCAAGCAAATTTAGAGTTAACTCAAAATAATTTAGATTTAATTAATATTGAAAATAGTAATGGTTGGTCACTTTTTTCTAGCCCCTCTGGCTCATCTGTTTACTTGGAAACACCTGACAATTCAAGTACTAATGTAATTGTTGATCAATACGGAACTTATCAATTTATGTTTGAGACTTGTAATTCATCTGATCTAGTTTCGGTTGTTTTTTCACCCGACGAACCTTTTATCATTGCACCTTCGCATCTGGATTGCAGTTTAAATGCAGATTTAATTGTTTATACTGAGGCCGAGAGTGGTGGACCATGGACTCAAATCGATGGCCCTTACGATGCAAGCTTTTCTGATTTATGGTCACCTCAGACTGAAGTGACAGTTCCAAATTATGGGATTTATACATTTCAGTATTCTGCTTGTGACATTGAACAAACTGTTAGTGTGGGTTTTTCTTGTGAATTAATTTTACCAAATATTTTTACTCCTAATGGTGACGGAATTAATGATCAGTTTATAGTTGAGGGCTTGACTACAGATGTATATTCAAATTCTTTATTAACCATTTTTAACAGGTGGGGGTCCGTTGTTTATGTAAAATCTAATTATGGCTTAGATTCTGGTGAAAATTGGTGGGATGGTGAGGTTATTTTTGATAGTTACATAAGAGATTATTCGGAAAATCAGGAAAGTACTTATATTGAAGATGGAATTTATTATTATGTTTTGGATGTATATAATGAAGCTCATAAGCAAAAGGAAGTTTATACAGGCTATGTCACAATTTTAAAAGACTGACACTTCTATCAATTTGTTTTGAAATCATGTCAAATTCAATATTTACAAATTCATTTAATTGCAAATATTTAAATGTAGTTTCATTAAATGTATGGGGAATAATATAAACTTCAAAAGAGGGGCCTTTGTCCTCTATTTTAGCAAGGGTTAAACTAACACCATTAATACAAATTGATCCTTTTTGAAAAACTAATCTCATGAATTTTTTCGGGTATTTAAACTTGAAATAAATATTACCATCTTCTTTATTAATATGAGTACATTTGGCTGAGCAATCAACGTGACCTTGAACAAAATGCCCACTATTACGATCATTTACTTTTAAACTTCTTTCTAAATTTATTTTATCACCGATTTTCAATTTACCTAAGTTAGTTTTATCTAAAGTTTCTTTAACACAATTAACTCTGTAAGTTTCATTATGTATGTGAGTTACGGTTAAACAAACACCATTGTGAGCAACACTTTCTCCAATTGAGAGCTCGTTTCGAAAATTTGATTTTATGTCAATGTTAAAATTATTAATATTGTTTTCAACGTTAATAATTTCTCCAATTGATTCTACAATTCCTGAGAACATTTAATTAGCCTTCTTTTATTAATAATAAATAATTACTTTAGGGTTTAAATTTACTAATAAGATTATGATTAAAATACATTTGTTGGATAAAAAAAATAATTTAAAAATAAAAAATGATGAAGAGTATATTTGTTTACCTAAATCATTGCAAGAAATAAGAGAAGAGGCAATAAAAACCTACAATTGGCTTCAATTTATTGAAGAGAAAAATAAAATTACTAATAATAAAAAAATAGGTGAGAAATACTCGCTTGTCATTAAAATAATTGATGAAACTTCTAATGAAAAAAATGTTTCAGTTTTCTTAGAGAGTATTCATTTAATGAACTATAAATTTGATAAGTATAAAAAATTAAAAAAGCATAGATTTAAATTCTTATTTAAAAAGAATAAATATTTTAAAAAAGAAATAATCGAAGGTGTTTTTTTAGCAAGAGATTTGGTAAATGAGCCATTGTCATTTTTAACTGCAGTTCAGTTATCAAAAGAAATAAAAAAATTTTCAAAAATCTCATCATATAAATTGAAAGTTTTTAATCAAAAAAAGATGGAGTCTCTTTCAATGGGAGGGGTTTTAAGCGTTAATAAAGGATCGATAAACCCCCCAACATTCAATATAATTAGTTATTTGCCAAAAAAAACTAACATGAAGCCAATTGTACTAGTTGGTAAGGGAGTTATGTATGATACGGGTGGTCTAAGTTTAAAACCAACTCCAAACTCTATGGATTTAATGAAAAGTGACATGGGTGGTGCTGCAACTGTTATAGGTACTATATATGCAGTTTCTAAAATGAAGTTGAATATAAATATAATTGGTTTAATCCCCGCTGTTGAAAATAGACCAGGTGGTAATGCATATGTTCCAGGTGATATTGTAACTATGATGAATAAAAGTACAGTTGAAGTTTTAAATACTGATGCAGAGGGCAGAATGATCCTTGCCGATGCTTTACATTATGCTAAAAAATATAACCCCAAATTAGTAATCGATGTAGCAACATTAACTGGTTCTGCAGTTAGAGCAGTTGGTAAATATGGGATTGTTGCTATGGGTAATGCCGATAAAAAAACAAAAGACTTATTTGAGAAATGTGGTAATCAAACATCTGAAAGAGTTGCTTTTCAGCCTTTCTGGAATGATTATGCTAAAGAATTAGATTCAGATATTGCAGATTTAAAAAACATTGGCTCTCCAGAGGCAGGTCACATTACTGCAGGAAAGTTTTTAGAGCATTTCACTAAAGAAAATGGAAAAAGCTCTTATCCGTGGGTGCATTTAGACATTGCTGGTTCTGCATTTCTCAAAACAGAATTTTTTCTACACCCCAAAGGTGGAACAGGTGCGGGAGTGAGATTATTAACCGAAATTTTAAGTAGTATAGCTAATGATAGAACGGTTATTTAAAGTTGGCATAACCACTGGGGATATTAACGGTGTTGGTTTACAATTGATTATTCGCTATACTAATGATATATTAAAGTCAAATAAAGAAATAGTTCCAATTGTTTTTTCCTCTATTTCTGTATGGAATTTTTATTTAAGTTTTTTAACAATAAAAAATTTACGGTACAATGTAATTAATAAAATATGTGATGCTAAAAAGGGTATTATTAATATTTTTGACTGTATCCAATCTGATTTAGTTGTGCGGCCAGGACTAATTACAAAAGATGCTGGTATAGGGGCTGGAGAGTCGTTAAGTCACGGTACCAAACACCTAATTCAAAAAAAAATAGATGCACTTGTTACAATGCCAGTTAATAAGTCAAATATTTTTTTTAAAAATAAAGAATATTTTGTTGGACATACTGAGTATTTAAGAGATAAAACGAGATCAAAAGAAACATTAATGTTATTAATTAATAATAATTTAAAAATAGCAACATCAACTAATCATATTCCAATATCTCAAGTCTCATCAGTAATTAGTAAAAAACTACTGATATCTAAATTAGAAATTTTAATAAATTCATTAAAAAAAGATTTTTTAATACAAGACCCTAGAGTTGCTGTATTGGGTTTGAATCCTCATAATGGAGATTCAGGATTAGTGGGTAGAGAGGAAATTGAAATAATTACTCCGGTGGTTAAATATCTTTGTAACAAAGGATTTGATTTAAATGGACCCTTTTCAGCTGATGCTTTTTTTGGCAAAAAAAATTATAGTAAATATGATGCTATTTTATCTATGTATCACGATCAAGGATTAATTCCATATAAAATGACATCTTTTAACAAAGGTGTTAATTTTACTGCAGGAATGGATTATATTAGAACTTCACCTGATCATGGTCCTGCTTATGACATTGTTGGAACTAATAAAATAAACTCTAAGTCTTTTATTAACTCAATACTTTTAGCAAAAAAAATTTATAAATCAAGATTAGTGTGAAAATATATAAAAATACTATATTTGCTATCCTATTTTAAAATTTATGTATGGGAAGATCAAAATTTGAAATAAACCTTCCTGTTTTTTTTGAAAAAAAAACAATAGCAAATTTTAATTTGGATAAAAAGTTCTTTGAATTTTCTGAATACTTTTTAATAGATGATTACTATGTTAATGTTAATATAGTTGTAATGAAAAAAAACTCTTTTTGGCAGTTAGATGCGGATTTATATGGGACTATTAATACAAAATGTGATAGATGTAGTGATTTTTTAAAGTTAAATGTTAAGGGTAAAGATCGTTATTTTGTAAAAATAAAAGATGAAAATTTTGTTAATACAAATAACGTTGTTTTTATTTCTCACATGTCTGATGTTTTGATTCTTGATGACATTTTAAGAGAGCTTCTTTTTTTTATTATTCCTAAAAGAAGAGTCCATCGTGAAGATGATTGTAACATAGATGTCATAGAAAAACTAAATTCATTAAATAAAAGTAACAGTAATAATAGAATATTACTACCAGAAAGTTTTAAAGAAAAATTTAAATAATTAAATATGGCACATCCTAAAAGAAGAGTATCAAAAACTCGAAAAAATAAAAGAAGAACTCATTATAAATCTTCTCCTGAAGTTGTTGCAATTTGCAAGGAGACTGGTGAAGCTCATGTTTACCATAGGGCATATAAGCATGAGGGTAAGATGTATTATAAAGGAAAATTATTCTCAGAATAATTTTTTAAAAACGACTTTAATTATAACTTTATTGACATAAATGTTAAAACTAATTTATGTCTATAAACAAGTTGAACTGTGCAATTACGTCAGTTGCTGGTTGGGTTCCAGAAAATAAATTAACAAATAAAGATCTTACAAAATTAGTTGATACTTCTGATGAATGGATTACTACTAGGACAGGTATCAAAGAAAGAAGAATTTTAAGAGATCGTGATAAGGCGACAGCTTATATGTCATCAAAAGCCATCAGGAGATTATTATTAAAATCTAAAACAAAACCTGAAGAAATTGATTTAATTATATGCGCAACAGTTACGCCTGATATGCTTTTTCCATCCACTGCTTCTATAATAATTGAAGAAGTTGGCGCCCAAAATGCTTTTGGTTTTGATCTTTCTGCAGCATGTTCTGGCTTTTTATTTGCACTTAAAACAGGGGCATCTTATATAGAAAGTGGTTCGTGTAAAAAAGTTATTGTTGTGGGATCTGATAAAATGTCCTCAATTGTAGATTATTCAGACCGTAAGACATGTGTTATATTTGGAGATGGGGCAGGAGCTGTTCTTTTAGAACCCATAAAAGAAAAGTTCGGAATTATAGACTCAATTTTAAAAGTTGATGGTTCGGGAAAGGAGTATTTAAAACAAATTGCAGGAGGCTCTCTCAAACCAGCTTCTAAAGAAACAGTGAGCAGTAAAGAGCATTATATTTATCAAGATGGCAAAACAGTTTTTAAGTTTGCTGTAAGCAAAATGGCAGATGTTGCAGCACAAATAATGGAAAAAAATAAATTAAAAGCGTCTGATGTTTCATGGCTAGTTCCCCACCAAGCTAATTTACGTATCATTGATGCTACTGCTAGAAGAATGGGATTAAGTAGTGAAAAAATCATGATTAACATTCAAAAATATGGAAATACAACTGCAGCTACAATCCCCCTTTGTTTATGGGATTGGGAAAAAAAGTTAAAAAAAGGTGATAATATAATTTTAGCTGCATTTGGTGGTGGTTTTACATGGGGTTCTATTTATATTAAGTGGGCGTATAATTCAAAATAATTTGAAAAAAACTAAAAAAAATGATTTTTGCTTAAAAATTCTTCAAATTTTAAGCTTTTGCGCATAAATAATTATAAAAAAAACAATTTTATATAAAAATCATATAAAAAATTTTAATAAATAATCTTTAACTGAAAATTTATCTAAATAAATAAAACTTTTAATCAAAATTTATTTTATTTGCCCTACTATTAAATTTTCTATTAAAAAAGATCATCTTATTTAATTTAAATACTCATTATATATAATAAATTTTACTTTTTAATTAAAAAGTTCATTTCTTCAT
>TARA_B100001057_G_scaffold385890_1_pt1 | contig 19560 bp, 18 predicted proteins | sample TARA_B100001057 | Tara Oceans TARA_B100001057 (sample SAMEA2621839) | marine metagenome | biome: marine biome (ENVO:00000447); feature: surface water layer (ENVO:00002042); material: "saline water (ENVO:00002010), including plankton (ENVO:xxxxxxxx)" | depth 5 m
AAACGGGATTCGAACCCGCGACCCTCAGCTTGGAAGGCTGATGCTCTAGCCAACTGAGCTATTCTCGCAGTTTTTTGTGGGGAGAACAGGATTCGAACCTGTGAAGGCTAAGCCAACAGATTTACAGTCTGCCCTCGTTGACCGCTTGAGTATCTCCCCAAAATAAGGAATGATAAATAAGAGCCGATAGAGGGACTCGAACCCACGACCTGCTGATTACAAATCAGCTGCTCTAGCCAGCTGAGCTATATCGGCATATCTACTTTCCTATCTAGTAAAAAAAGAACACGCTCTTTTAAGGGATGCAAATTTATTAAAGTTTTGCTTACTTTCATCATATTTTACATTTTTTTTATTTAATAAAAAACATATTATGCTCTGGGATGTGCTTTTTTGTAAATACTTTTGACTTTTTCGATAGAATTATGAGTATAAACTTGTGTAGCATTTAAACTGCTATGACCAAGCAACTCTTTGATTGCATTAATATCAGCTCCGTTGTCTAACATATGAGTTGCAAAAGTATGTCGCAATATGTGAGGGCTATTGTTAGTTTTTGTAGAATAAAATGAAAGATGATCTTTTACAATTCGATATATTTTTTTTGAGTATAATCTTTTATTTTTATCATTAGTAAATAAATATCCACTAATGTTAAATTGTTGAACAAAAATTTGAATTCTTTTGGTAAGAATGTCTGCCAATGGAACAAATCTTTCTTTTTTACCCTTTCCAATAATTTTTATGCTTTTATTTTTGAAATCAAAATCTTTTATTCTGATTGATAATAGTTCTGACACACGAACTCCTGTAAAGTATAAAAATTCAATAATTAAAAAATTTCTTTTACCAATGAAATCATCAGTAAAATTAGTTTCATCTAATATTTTCGACATGTCAATTTGAGATATATGACTTGGGATTTTTTTATTGGTTCTGGGGGCAACAAGCTTTGTTATTGGATTTTTTTCAATTATATCAAATGATATTAAATATTTAAAATAAGACCTAAGAGTAGAAATTTTTCTATTTACAGTGGATACTGAATTTTTTGAATCTAACAAAAGAGCAACCCAGCTTCTTATCATTTCAAATCTTATTTCATTGTCATTGGATACTTCAAATCTTGTTTTTAAAAATTGTTGAAATTGAAATAAATCTCTTCTGTAAGACGTGAACGTATAAAAAGAGTATCTTCTTTCAGATTTTATGTAAGTAAGGAAATCTATAATTTGCATTGGTTTCAAACAACACAAATATAATCTTAAAAAAAGTTTTGGATATTGCTATTGAGAATTTCTTAACAAATTTTCAGAGTAAGCAGCTTTTTGTTTCTTTACTCTTAATTTTTCTGATTTTTTAGTAAACTCTTTTCTCTGTCTGATTTCTTTTAAAACCTGTGTTTGTAAGAATTTTCTTTTAAAACGCTTTAGAGCTCTGTCTATATTTTCTCCTTCTTTTACTGGTATTATTAACATTTAATCAATTTTACGCCTGCAAAAATAGTATTATTATTTAAATAACATATTACTAATGACTTGTTTTTGAATTTGTGTAGTTCCTTCCCCAATAGTGCAAAGTTTTGAGTCACGATAAAATTTTTCTGCAGGAAAATCTTTTGTATATCCATATCCACCTAAAATTTGAACGGCTTCTGATGAAATTTCAACACAACTTTCAGATGAATAAAATTTTGCCATAGCACTTTCTTTAGTTACTTTTTTGTTTTGGTTTTTAAGCTGAGCGGCATGGTAAATGAGCATTTCTGAAGCTTCTATTTTTTTGTACATATCAGCAAGTTTGAACGAAATTGCTTGAAACTGACTTATCTTTTTTCCAAATTGTTCTCTTTGCTTTGAATAATTTAGTGCTGTTTTAAATGCCCCCATGGATATGCCCTGTGATAATGCAGCAATTGAAATTCTACCACCATCTAAAATTTTCATTGATTGTATAAACCCTTGTCCAATATCTCCAATAATGTTGTCTAGTGGTATGTGACAATTATCTAGTATTACTTCAGAGGTTTCTGAAGCTCTCATTCCTAACTTATCTTCCTTTTTACCACTTGAAATTCCCTGAACTGACTTGTCAATAATAAAAGCAGACATACCTCTAGAGTCACCTTTATTACCTGTTCTTGCAATTATAACATAAATATCTGCAGATATTCCATGAGTAATAAAGTTTTTTGTGCCATTTAAAACCCATTCATTGCCGACTTTGATAGCAGTAGTGTTCATGCCACCAGCATCTGATCCAGTGTTATGCTCAGTTAACCCCCATGCACCTAAAGATTGACCTGAGGCAAGCTTAGTTACCCACTTATTTATCTGATTTTCATTACCGTGGTTTAAGATATGACCAGTGCACAAAGAGTTATGAGCAGCAACTGACAAAGCAATGGACGGGTCAACAATTGCAAGTTCTTGAATTGCAGTTACATATTCAAAATAACCAAATCCAGAGCCATTATATTTTTCTGGTACCAGAATACCCATTAGACCCAAACTACCAAGTTCTTCAAATAATGCATGAGGGAAGTATTGTTTATCATCCCATTCTCTAGCAAACGGAGTTATTTTCCGTTTTGCAAATTGCTGAACCATATCAGCAATCATTTTTTGATTTTCTGTATAATTAAAATCCATTTTAATAATTTACTAAACTAATAATATTATCAGAAAATTTGGTTAATTTTTTATCTCCATTTAGCCTTTTTAATGAAATTAAAAAGGCATATCCAGCAACATTAGCACCAAGCATTTTAATTAGCTCTGAAGCAGCAACTGCAGTACCACCAGTTGCAAGTAAATCATCATGAATTAAAATATTCCAGCCAGCTTTTATGTCATTTTTATGAACTTCAAGCATAGCTTGCCCGTATTCTAAAGAATACTTTGTTTGTACTACTAAGCCTGGTAGCTTACCAGCTTTTCTTGCAGGAATAAAAGGAATTTGCAATTTCATTGCTAAAGCATATCCAAACAAAAAACCTCTACTTTCAACACCAACAATAGCATCTAACTTTGTGCTATTAAGTTTTTCAGCTAGAAAATCTAAAATTTTTGATCCAAGCTTAGGATAAAGTAATAGGGACGTAATATCTTTAAAATTAATTCCTTTTTTTGGAAAGTCTTTAATTTCTCTTAAAACAGAATTAATTTCTTTATCAATCATTTTACTTTCTAATTGCTTTTATGTAATTATTAAGTTCTTGCTTAACTTTTGGGAAAAGGAAAAACAAACCAATCATATTTGGAAATATAAGTGCAAGAATCATTGCATCTGAAAATCCCCAAACAGCATCCATATTTGCTGCAGCTCCAATTACAATAAATAACAAAAACATAATTTTATAAATCAAATCAGAGATTTTGCTTTTTCCAAAAAGGAACATCCATGCCTGCAACCCATAATAAGACCATGAAATCATAGTAGAAATTGCAAATAAAATTATTGCAATTGTTAAAACCAATGGAAACCAAGGAATTGCATCAGCAAATGCCATTGAAGTTAAAACAGCTCCTTCAATTTTTTCCCCGTTAATAATGATATCTTGTCCATATTCAAAAATTCCAGAACTGTTATACATTATAATGACTAATGCTGTCATTGTACAAATAACTACAGTGTCAATAAAAGGTTCTAATAGTGCCACAACACCTTCAGACGCAGGATACTTTGTTTTTACCGCTGAGTGAGCTATTGCTGCAGAGCCTGCACCAGCTTCATTTGAAAATGCAGCTCTTTGAAAACCAACAATTAAAACACCTAATAATCCACCAAATCCTGCCTGAAGTGAAAATGCTCCTTTGAAGATTAATGAAAAAGCATTATCAATATAGCTGAAATTTGAAAAAATTATAAAAAGGCATGCCAGAACATAAATTAAAGCCATAAAAGGAACTATTTTTTCAGTAACTGATGCTATTCGCTTTATGCCCCCTATTATAACAATTCCAACAATAATTGCGAGAACAAACCCAATGCTAGTACCTGCATTTCCACCATCCATTCCTAAAATAGACGCAATCTGAAGAGCAGCTTGATTTGATTGTGCGGCGTTTCCACCTCCAAATGATGCACCAACACATAAAAAGGCAAACAATACTGCTAATCCTTTTCCAAGTTTTTCATAGCCTCCTTCTTTTAAACCCTTACTTAGATAGTACATGGGTCCGCCGTAAACTGTGCCATCAGATCCTACATCTCGATATTTAACACCTAGTGTACACTCAACAAACTTAGTGGACATTCCAATTAAACCACAAACTATCATCCAAAATGTTGCACCTGGGCCTCCTATAGCAATAGCCAAAGCTACTCCTGCTATATTACCAAGACCAACAGTTCCTGAAACTGCTGTTGCAAGAGCCTGAAAATGACTAACCTCTCCTTCTTGTTTTATTTTTTTTGTTTTGTCCGATTCATATTTTTCATTCTCAATGTTATCGTATTCTCCCCTTACAGTTTTTATTGCAGTAGAAAAATGTGTAATATTTACAAAAGAAAATCTTAATGTAAAAAAAACTGCCCCTAAGACTAGCAGAATCAGAACAATTGGTATACTAATTTCGTCCGAAAAATTTATTGGATATAAAACAATATTTACCCATGCATCAGCAATTGGCTTGAACCAATCGTTAATCTTATCATCAATACCTCTTGAATGAGAAAGTGTAGGGAAGAGCAATGTGAAGATTAGAAGTATTTTTTTCATATGTTCATTTTTATTTGGTTTTCAATTAAGGACAGACTTTCTTTGAATGTTTTTGGACTATAATTAAATCTTTTCTTAGCTTTTGTAAGATCCAGTCCTGTAAATTTAGGTCTTTTTGCTTTTTGAGCAAGAATCTTAGAACTAATTCTCTTGATATTTTGTACTGGAAAATTAAAATATCTGGCAATCTCAACTACCATTTCATAGATACTCATAACTTTAGGTCCAGATGTATTATAAATACCATATGCTTTGCCAATTATCACATTTATGCATGCTTCGGACAAATCCTCTGCCAAAGTTGGAGCTCTAAACTCATCATCTATTATTTTAATTTTTTTTTCGCTTCTGAGTTGGTTAATTGCCCAAAGTACAATATTTGTTTTTTGTAAATTTTTTGCAACTCCAAAAACAACACTTGTTCTCAATATCGTCCAATTAAACTTTTTGTCATAAAATATCTTTTCTGATTTTAACTTTGACAAACCATAATAGGAAATAGGCTTTGGTAAATCGTATTCAGTGTATAAATCGTTTTTGTTTCCATCAAAAATAAAATCACTCGAAATATGAACTAAATGAATATTTTTTTTTGAGCAGATTTCAGAAAGGTACTCTATGGCTTTGACATTAACATTATCACATTGAACTTTATTTTGTTCACAGTAATCAACATTAGTTACCGCTGCCGTATTGATAATAGCATCAGGAAGTTGCTTGGAAACAAACTGATTAATTTTTTCTTGATCTGTAACATCTAGTGAGTAATACTTAAAATTATCACTATTCACAACACAATTGCCAAGGGAAGTTGCAATGAGTTCAAATTTATCATAATTGCTGATTTTTTCAATTAACTTTTGACCAAGCAATCCATTTGAGCCAGTTAACATTATTTTCATAATAAATATTTAATTACTAAATAAATTGAAAAATACATAAGAAAAACTGGTGCATTTCCAAAAATAATTGATAATACAAATGTGAGTCTGATAATTACAACATTAATTTTTGACTCATGTGAAAGCCAATTACATACACCAAAAATCATCCACTATTTTTTTGTTTTACTAAAACGTCTAATTTCTCAATTATTTTTTCTTCCAAACTCATAATTTTTTTTTCAACATCTAAAATTTGATTTTCTAATGCAATAATTTGATCTTGCTTTTTTTTAGATTTTCTTATATCAATAATCAGCCAAGCAAATGCAATTAGCTCAATTACGATTAATAGTACAGTTAAAAAAATTTGCAAATCAAACACAGAACACTAAATTAACGATATTTAATTTATTTTTGATGGATGTTTTTTGTTGTTTCTAAATTAATGAACTTTATAATAAATCCTATGACATGGATTTTTTTTATTCTCTTGATGGCCCTATTTAGTTCTAAACATCAAAAAAAATTAGTTTTTGTTTCATTATCAATGCTATTCTTTTTTTCAAACGCGTTTATATTTAATGAGATTTCAAGACTCTGGGGATTAAAAAAATCAATGAATACAGAAATCGAATATGATGTTGGAATAGTTTTAGGTGGAGTGGCTGATTTTGATAAAAAAAATAACTTATTAAATTTTAATAATTATTCCGATAGGCTTTTTTTTGCAAAAAAATTATTTTTAAACAAAAAAATAAATAAAATACTTTTTTCAGGAGGAAATGGTGAGTTATTTTCAAATGACTATGTTGAAGCTATTGAAATGAAAAAATTTTTAATAAAAAATGGAATTAATGAGAATGATATTTTGATAGAAACTAGAAGTAGAAACACAGATGAAAATATTAAAAACTCAATAGAAATTTGTAATGAAAAGAAATTTGAAAGAATGTTATTAATCACATCATCAATGCATATGAGAAGAGCTTTGTTATGTTGTAAAAAAAACAATTTTGATGTTGACTATTTTTGTACTGACAGAACCAAATCTTATCGAGTTTGGAAGGTAAAGCAAATTTTGGTTCCTCAAAACCAATTTATAAAAAAATGGGAGGAGCTAATTCATGAAATGGTAGGCTTTATTGCCTATAAGATTTTGCTTTAAATTATGCTATTACTTTTTAAGATTTTCTGCATATCATTTTGAAGCGCTTTCGCACTTTCCCTTGCACATTTAGCAAAATTCTTATCGGCTCCTGAGTAAATAATTGATCTTGATGAGTTAATCAAAATACCACAATCTTTATTTATGAGTTTATTTGAAACAGTTTCTAAATTTCCGCCTTGTGCACCAACACCAGGAACAAGTAAAAAATTATCGGGAACTATTTTTCTAATATTGTCATAATTATCTTCATTAGTAGCTCCAACAACAAACATTATATTATCATTTCTTTTTAATTTTAATGAGGACTTTATCACCCTCTCATATAAAGGGGCACCTTGATTGTCAACTACAGTTTGAAAATCAGATGATCCAGCATTTGATGTAAGAGCTAAAATTATACACCACTTATTTTCATAACTATTATAATAAGTTAAAGTTTCTATACCCATGTAGGCAGACAATGTTATAGCATCAAAATTTAAATTTTTGAAAAATGCTTCAGCATATTTTTTAGATGTATTACCTATATCACCTCTTTTTGCATCAGCAATCCTTAATATGTTTTCTGGAATATAATCTAAAGTTTTTTCCATTGAATCCCATCCACTGGAGCCAATGGATTCATAAAAAGCAGTGTTAATTTTGAAAGCTACACACAAATCTTTTGTGGAATCAATAATTTGCTTATTGAATTCAAATATGGGATCTTCATATTGCAATAGATGCTTAGGTATTCTTTCAAGATCAGTATCTAATCCAATGCATAAAAAGGATTTTTTAATTTTTATTTGGTTTATAATATCTTTTTTATTCATCAGTTAATTTTCCAATTTTTAACTTTTGAGTATTCTCGGCAATAATTAACTCATCAACAAATTCTTGAAGATCACCTGAAACCACAGATTGAAGGTTGTATTTTGTAAGTCCAATTCTGTGATCTGTTACTCGTCCTTGAGGGTAATTATATGTTCTAATCTTCTCCGATCTGTCGCCTGAAGAAACCATTGTCTTTCTTTGGCTAGATTCTTCCTCCATTTTTTTTTGCAATTCCATCTCGTATATCCGTGATCTCAAAACCTTTAGAGCCTTTTCATAATTCTTGATTTGAGATTTTTGATCTTGACATTGAGAAACAATGCCTGTAGGGATATGTGTTAACCTAACAGCTGAATATGTTGTATTTACTGATTGACCCCCCGGTCCAGATGAACAATACGTATCTTTTCTAATATCAGAATTTTTCAATTCAATATCAAACTCCTCAGCCTCAGGCAAAACTATTACAGATGCTGCTGATGTATGAACTCTTCCTTGTGTTTCAGTTTCAGGAACTCTTTGAACTCGATGAACTCCAGACTCAAACTTTAATTGCCCATATACGTCATTTCCCTGTACGTTAAAAATTACTTCTTTAAAACCACCCGATGTTCCCTCAGCAACATCAACAAGCTCAATTTTCCACTTTTTCATTGTACTATATGATGTGTACATTTTGTATAAATCACCAGCAAAAATACTAGCCTCATCACCTCCTGTACCTGCTCGAATTTCAACAACAGCATTTTTTGAATCCTCAGGGTCTTTTGGAATTAATAAAATTTTTATCTTTTCTTCCTGCAGGTCTTTTTCTATGTTCCAGTCGCTCAGTTCCATTTTAGCTAGATCTATTAAGTCACTATCATCTGAGCTAGAAATTATTTTCTTTGCATCGTTTATGTTACTCAAAAGATTTTTATAACTATGATACGCGTCTGAGATAGGCTTTAAATCTTTGTATTCTTTATTATTTCTTACAAAAAGCTTCATATCAGACATGGCATCAGCAGAAGAAAGTTTATTTTCTACTTCTAAAAATCTACTTTGTATTTGTTTTAGCTTTTCTAACATTAATATATATAACTACCAAATTTTGTAGAAATAGTAAGTTTTTTTGATTTTGCTTTTTCAACCCTGCCAATAACTTTGGCTTCAACGTCAAAAGATTTAGAAATTTTAATTATTGAGTCTGCATATTTTTCATCAATATAAATTTCCATTCGATGTCCCATGTTGAAAACTTTAAACATCTCTCTCCATTCAGTTACTGATTCTTGTTGTATTAGCTTAAAAACAGGTGGGATTTCAAACATTTTATCTTTGATTATGTGAAGATTGTCTACAAAATGTAAAACTTTTGTTTGTCCTCCTCCTGTACAATGAATAATTCCATCAATTTGATCTAAATGATTTTTAAAAATTTCTTTTAAGATCGGTGCATAGGTTCTAGTTGGAGATAAAATTAACTTTCCAAAATCATAATCTTGAAATTTTTCAGTTAATTTTTTGGATCCTGAATACGTAAAGTCACTATTAACTAGACTATCATATGTTTCTGGGTACTTTTCTCCAATTGATTTATCAAAAACATCATGCCTCGCAGATGTTAAGCCGTTACTTCCAATTCCAGAGTTATATTCTTTTTCATAACTGCATTTTCCAAAAGAAGACAAACCAATTATTACATTACCATCTTTTATATTCTCATTGTTAATGACTTGATCTCTTCTCATTCTTGCAACAACAGTCGTATCGACAATTATTGTTCTAACAAGATCTCCAACATCAGCTGTCTCTCCACCAGAGTGCATGATATTTATACCGAAATTTTTATACTCGTCAATTAAATTGTTAGTACCATCAATTAAAGCTTTGATAACATCCCCACTTATTTTTAATTTATTCCTTCCAATAGTTGAAGAGAGTAAAATATTATCATGTACACCTACACACATTATATCGTCAATATTCATAACAAGGCTATCTTGAGCAATTCCTTTCCATACATCTAAATCACCTGTTTCTTTCCAATAAGCATAGGCTAGAGAAGACTTTGTGCCTGCACCATCTGCATGCATCACTATACAATGGTCTTTGCTTTTATTTAATAAGTCTGGAACTATTTTACAAAAGGCTTTAGGAAAAAGTCCTTTATCACTATTTTTTATGGCTTTATGAACATCCTCTTTTTGTGATGAAACTCCTCTTTGTTCATATTTATCCATAGTTTATTATGAGAATTTAAAGATATTTGAAAGTAGTTATTTGGAGATATCTTCAATCAAAACTTTGAATGTTGTTCTTCTGTTGTATTGATTGGCTTTATCTCTATTTTTTCTAAATCTCATTTTCTTTATGTATGACTCTGTTAAAACATCACCTTTCTTCAAATTACCATCTTTTTGCTCAATAACATATGGCTCGCTCTCACCCATTCCAAGAGCAGTAATTCTATTTTTACTTATGCCTTTTTCTGTCAAATATCTAACACACTCATCAGCTCTTTTCTGTGATAATCTTTTGTTTTGTATTTTACTTCCAATAAAATCTGTGTGTGATTTTAATTCAATTTTGACATCTGGATTGTCGTTAAGTGTTGTAACAAGCATATCTAAATCTTGCATGGATTTTTCTCTTAGATTAAACTTAGCAAAGTCATATTCAATTCTTGGTAAAATAATTTCCTTTTTTACAGGATCTAGTTCAAAATCCACAAGTATTGTCTTATCATTTTCAATACCATGTGTGGTTTCAGTTTTGATATTTTTTAAAAACTCATTTTTGAAAGCAATGATTTCATAGGATGTCAATGGCTTTAGCCTTAGTTTATATGCTCCAGAGTTATCTGTTATAATATCTTTTTCACTACCATCACTTCCTACAAACTTAATGGTAGCATCAGTCAAAATTGCACCAGTTTTTGAATCAGTAACAACTCCTTGAGCAAAGATAACAAGTGGAGGCAACTCAAAACCATAAACGTCATCACTACCTTTGCCACTTTTTCTGTTTGATGTGAAATAACCTCTTTCTCCATCAGATTCTATAATCATTCCAAAATCATCAGATGAGGAATTCACTGGAAATTTTAAATTGATTACTGAAGAATATGCATCATTTTCATCAGGAGCTGTTTTGAAAATATCATGTCCGCCCATTCCAATATGACCATTTGAGCTAAAGTAAAGTGAACCATCTTCATGAAGAAAAGGGAACATTTCATCAGCAGAAGTATTAACAGCAGGACCTAAATTAACAGGTTTACTCCATTTATTTCGTTTTTCTTTTTTTACGATCCATAAATCTTTACCTCCGTAACCCCCTTTCATGTCTGATGAAAATATTAAGGTTTTTTCGTCATTGCTTATTGATGGATGTCCAATTGATGTGTTACTATCAAGCTTTATTTGGAGAGGTTGTGGATCACTCCAAAGCTGACCATTTCTCTTACTAATGTAAATCCTGCAGCCAAGAGATTTTTTCTTTTCAACTTTACACTTGGTTAAATACATCGTTGTTCCTCTTTTATTTAATGCAACTGAACCTTCATTCCCATCTCCACTAATGGGTTCACCGACTATTTGAGGTGCACTCCACTTATTTTTTTTGTCTAATTTGGTTAAATATATGTCAGTAAATGATTCTCCTGTTCTGTCATCAATTTTATCAGAAAAACCTCCTTTTCTTGATGATGTAAAATAAATCTCGGAATAATCTCCATTTCCAAATGAAGGAGAGAAATCACTGTATCTTGAATTAATTATTGGCATCAATTCAACTTTATATCTTGTTGGGTTTGAAAGCCATTCAATTGAATAATTACAAGATTTGACTCCAATCTCTCCTCTTATATCTGTGGGATTAAGCTGAACATACTTTTGATATTGTTCCAATGCTTCATCGTATTTTTGATTCATTCTTAAAACATCACCATATCTAAGAACTGCTATAACATCGGGGTATTTAGCCTTTATTGCTCTTTTGTAATAATTTTCTGCTCTTTTTATATTACCTGACAATCTGTAACATTCTGCCTGTTTGAAAATAATTTCTGATTTTAAACTTCTACTTTTTGTTTTTTCGTATGCTTTTTTATAGAGCTCAGCAGCTTTATAGTATTCTTCAAGTGCAAAAGCTTGATCTGCTTTAGCAACTCTTTTGTTAGTTTTTTGAGAGAAGGAATTGTGTCCTAGAAAAATAATAAAACACAGTATTAAATAAAACTTTGAATTTGTTATCATAAGTTAATATATTTTCGCTAAAATAAACAATAAATTTAAATACAGTCTGAGAATATAAATTCAATAAAAACAAGTAAATGTTAATAAAGTATTGAAAAGTTTCATAACAATCATATTGTTGATTTTGTTTTATAATTGATATTTTTTTTAATTGAAAAATTAATTAAAATTATGTCAAACCTACAACATAGTGTACAATTTACACTTAAAAATTTAAAAAAATGAGCAAATCTAAACTTGAATACATATGGCTAGATGGATACAAGCCAACACAAAATATGAGAAGCAAAACAAAATTAATAGATAATTTCTCAGGTAAATTGGAAGACTGTCCAACATGGTCTTTCGACGGAAGTTCAACAAAACAAGCAGAGGGTAACTCCTCAGATTGTCTTCTCAAACCGGTATCAATTTTCCCAGATCCAGGAAGAAACAATGGATTTCTTGTTATGACAGAAGTTATGAATGCTGATGGGACACCTCATGAATCTAATGCAAGAGCTTTGATAGATGACGACGATAATGATTTTTGGTTTGGATTTGAACAAGAATATTTCATCATGGATGTTGAAACTCAACTTCCTTTAGGATTTCCTTTAGGAGGTTATCCAGGCCCTCAAGGTCTTTATTATTGTTCTGTAGGCGGTAAAAATACTCATGGAAGACACATAGTAGAAGAACATGCTGATTTATGTATCGACGCTGGTATAAACTTTGAGGGTATTAATCAAGAAGTCGCTTGTGGACAATGGGAATTTCAATTGTTTGCAAAGGGTGCAAAAAAAGCTGGTGATGAAATGTGGATTGCAAGATACCTTCTCGATCGATTAACTGAATCCTTTGGCTATTACATTGAATATCATCCTAAACCTATTAAAGGAGACTGGAACGGTTCAGGTATGCATGCTAATTTTTCAAACTCTTTGCTCAGAAAGTGTGGCTCACAAGAGACATATGAAAAAGTATGTGAAGCCTTTAGGCCTGTAACAAACGAACATATAGCTGTTTATGGTGAATTTAACGATCAGAGGTTAACAGGACTGCATGAAACTGCATCAATTCATGATTTCAGCTATGGTGTTTCAGATAGAGGAGCCTCTATTAGAATACCAATAATCACTGTTGAAAAAGGATGGAAAGGATGGTTGGAAGATAGAAGACCTGCATCAAATGGAGATCCATATAAGATTGCTGGAAGAATTATAAAGACAGTCAAGTCAGCTAATGTAAGTTAGATTGTTGCAGTAACTAAAAAAAGGATATAAAGGCATAGCAACATAGTTCCAGAGAGTTTATTATTTTTACTTAGATAAGCACTATATACTATTACACAAAGTAGAAATGTGCTAATAATTAAAAATAAAACATCATTAGTCAGTACTTTTGTGTCAACTAATTTTATATTATCGAACATCGAAGTAATACCCAAAACAATCAGTAAGTTGAAAATGTTTGAACCGATCAAATTACCAACAGCTAAATTTTTTTCTTTTTTGTAGATTGCAACAAAGCAAGTTGATATTTCAGGTAAGCTGGTTCCCACAGCAACTAATGTAAATGCAATAACTCTGTCACTTACACCAAAATCAACTGCAATAGTAGTGACTCCAGAAATGAGCCAATCAGCTCCAAACTTTAACATTACGGCTGATATGAATAAAATTAAAAACTGTGGTACAATGTTATATTTAAACTGAGTTTGCTTTTCATTGTCTTTTCCTTCATAAGACTTTTTAATTATAATGAACAAATAAAGTGAAATGAAAAAGAAAAAAACAATTCCCATCCAAGTACTAATGCTTTTAAAAATAAACAAAAAAGCAGAGAATAAAAGTGTTGAAAAAACAAGAAATGGTATATCAATTTTTTTTGTTAAATCAATAAATCTGACATTTACAAAAATCAATGTGATTGCCAAAACAAGACAAATATTAGCTATGTTTGATCCTATAACATTTCCAAAAATTATATCATACTTTTGATTATTAATTGCTTCGAGACTAATGAAAAGTTCTGGTGCAGAAGTAGCAAAAGATACAATAGTTAAGCCAATAATAAATGATGGAACATTAAACTTTTTTGAAATTTTAGTTGAGCTTTTAACAAGAAAATCTCCTCCAGCTAAGAGCAAAGAAAGACCAATAAAAAACAAAAAGTAAGAACTCATTTTTTGAGTGTATCATTTATGTCTTCAGAGCTTTTTTTTATTTCTTTTCTTATCTCGTTAGATGCATCTTTTATTTCATTCATCGCCCTGGCAAAAGCCTTAGCAAACTCAGGAATCTTTTTAGAGCCGAAAAATAATACAATAACTAAAACTATTAATATTATCTCAGGGCCTCCAATAAAAACTAACATTATTTATTTTTTTGTCTTGCTTATTGTATCCAACATGATTGGTGATGCAACAAAAAGCGAAGAGTAAGTACCTACAATAACACCAACCATCAATGCAAACATAAATCCTCTAATAACTTCCCCACCAAAAATAAATATGATTAGAAGAACAAAGAAAGTTGTTAATGAAGTATTAATCGTTCTTGATAATGTGCTATTTAAAGAAGTATTCATAAACTCTTTGATTTCTTTTCTTTTGTTAATATTCATGTATTCTCTAACTCTGTCAAATACAACAACTGTATCATTTAATGAATAACCAATTATTGTAAGTAATGCTGCTATAAACGCTTGATCAATTTCAAGAGAAAAAGGTAATAACCCATAGAAAAAAGAAAAGATTGAAAGTACTATTAACACATCATGAAAGACTGCTACGACAGCACCTAAACTGAACTGCCACTTTCTGAATCTTAAAAGTATATATAAGAAGATAATTAACAGTGAAAACACTATTGAACCCATTGCAGCATTCTTTATATCATCTGCAATTGTTGGGCCAACTTTTTGTGAGCTCATAATTTCGTAATCTTGTTCCATTTGAGACAGCCCTTCATTTAATTTTATTTCAACAATTTCATCAGTTTCTAAGTTATTATTGTTGATCATAAATGATGTTGTAATTTTCACCTGGTTGTCACTTCCAAAAGTCTTTACCTGAGGAGAATAAGATAATCCCGTTTCATCAACAAATTTCGCATTCAGCTTTTCTCTTACCTTTTCATTGTCTACAGTATTATCAAATCTTACAACATATGTTCTACCTCCAACAAAATCAACACCGTAGTTAAGTCCCTTAGTGAATAATGAGAAAGTACCAGCTAAAATAAGAATTGATGAAATGATGTAAAATCTTTTTCTGTATCCAATAAAATCAATTTTTGTGTTTTTGAAGGCTCCGTGAGTTATTTTGTTTGAAAAACTAACATCTTTTCCCTTGTTAAGTCTTGCACTAATTACCAATCTAGTGATAAAAATTGCGGCAAACAATGAAGTTAAGATACCTATTATAAGAGTGGTAGCAAATCCTTTGATTGGCCCTGACCCAAATGTATATAATACAATTCCAGTTAATAGTGTTGTCACATTTGCATCAATTATTGAGCTGTAAGCATTTTTATAACCATCTGAGATTGCTAATTTGATTCCTTTATTATTTTTTAACTCTTCACGAATCCTCTCATATATTAGAACATTTGCGTCAACAGACATTCCTATAGTTAACACGATACCGGCAATTCCGGGGAGTGTTAAAACAGCTCCTAGAGAAGATAAAACACCAAAAATGAAGAAAATATTTGCAAGTAAAGCTACATTGGAAACCAAACCAGCTCTATTGTAATAAAAAATCATGTAAATGAGAACCATGATTAAAGCAAATATGAATGATTTTAAACCAGCATCAATAGCCTCTTCACCTAATGAGGGACCAACAATTGCTTCCTCAATTATTCTGGCAGGAGCTGGTAACTTACCTGACTTTAAAATATTCGCAAGATCTTTTGCTTCATTAACAGTAAAATTTCCAGTTATTGAAGACCTTCCACCACTAATTTCTGACTGTACAGTAGGAAATGAGTATACATAGCCATCAAGTACTATAGCAACTGAACGTCCTATATTCTCAGCGGTTAATCTTTTCCACAATTTAGCACCTTCTTGGTTCATACTCATTGAAACCTCAGGACTTGAGTTAAACTGACCATATCCTTGATCAGCATCATTCACTACATCTCCTTCCATTGCTGCTTTTCCATCTCTGTTTGTAACTTTTAAAGCTACTAACTGCACAAACTTACCTTCTGGATCATAGGGAATCGCTGTATAAGCAAACTTAACATCAACAGGGAATTTTTTGAGGACAGCGGGGTCATTGAGATAAGAATTTAACTTAGATGTATCTTTAGTTGCAGAGAAGCCAACTACAGGACCATCTTGTAATCTGTTTTGTTGATCGACATTTGGGTACAATACTGCATATAATGGGTTTTCAGCTGCAAATTCTTCAAATGTTAGCGAGTTAGTAGTATCACTTGAAAGTGAATCATCAATTTGATCAAGAAGACTTGTTGATATTGTATCTGATATTTCTTCGACAATATCTGCTAACTGATTAGAAGTTTCATCTGAGATTTCACTAGCTATTTTCTCAGAACCTACATTATTGTCTTCAGATTCAATTTCACGTAAATACTGATTAATTTCTTCTAGTTGAGGAAATAACTCTTGATATTCATAAGTCTCCCAAAACTCTAGTTGGGCCGTAGATTGTAGTAATTTTCTTGCTCTCTCGGTGTCTTTAATTCCTGGTAGCTCAACCAAAATTCTTCCTGCAGTTTCTAATCTTTGAATATTTGGTTGAGTTACACCAAACCTATCAATTCTACTTCTCAAAATATTAAATGATCGATTTATTGCATCTTCAACTTCAACTCTAATTAAATCCAAAACTTGTTGGTTTGTTGAAGAAAAATTTATTTTTTCTCTCAAATCTGGGGTACTAAATACACCTGCAAGTCCCGAATTTGGGGCAGGAGCAACTTTTTCATATTCATTTCCGAATAAAGTGACAAAATCATCTTGACTATTTGTTTGAAGTTTCAGCGCATTTGAAATTGCTAGATTAAATTTTTCATCTTTACTATTATTTGAAAGAGCTTTGATTACATCAACAACCATTACTTCTAGAGTAACATTCATACCGCCTTTTAAGTCTAATCCAAGGTTGATTTCTCTTTGCTTGCATTCTGAATAGGTATACTCAGCAATCAAAATATCATAAACTTTTTCACCACTAACTGAGTCAAGATAAAATCTGTATTTATCTGAATACTCTTCAGGTGAAAAATTCATAGCATAGTCATCAGCATCACTTTCAATAGAATCAGCAATCCAAGTGAAGGATAACTGGTATAAACATACGATTGAAAAAATAATTGCGAATACTTTAAAAAAATCTCTATTTTGCATTATACTTAATTTGGAGGGCAAATATAGTCTTTTTTATGAAGATAATTAGGATTTAAATATGCCATAGATTAATATGATTTAAGCAACTATATTTCTTTTCTAATCAATTAAATACTATTAACTAAATTTGTAGTAAATATGAATCGCTTATTAACCTTTACTTTTTTTTCAATTTTTACTGCTGTATCATTTGCACAAATATCAGTAAATAGGGATACTAGTATAGATGTATATGAAAGTAATACCAAATACAAATCCCCATGGGTTGGCGGAATGAACTCAGTACAATTTAATGAGATAGATTTAGATTTAGATGGAGTTAACGATCTAATAACATTTGACAGATCTGGTAATAAATTAAATACATTTATAAAGAAAAATAACAAATATATTTTTGCTCCTAAGTTCAGAAAAAACTTTCCAAAAATCAAAGATTGGTGTTTGACTGCCGACTACAACTGTGATGGTAAGTTAGATCTTTTTACCTATTCAACTGGAGGTATTGCAGTTTATCTCAATGTATCTTCAAATGATTTAGAGTTTTCTTTAGAGACTAGTCTTTTGCTCTCCAACTATGGTTCTAGTAATTTAAATATTTTTGTAAGTCCTGTTGACATTCCAGCAATTTCTGACGTAGATTACGACGGAGATTTAGATATTTTAACTTTTTCAATACTGGGTGGTTTCATTGAATACCACAGAAATTTATCAATCGAACAAAATGGAAACTGTGATAGCTTAATATTCAATTTTGAAGATCCATGCTGGGGTGATTGCTATGAAGGACAAAACTCATATGTTCTTAACTGTACAAATTGTCAATGTGCTCCACTAACAAACCAAAACTTTAAACAACCGCATGCCGGCTCTACAATACTTGCTATCGACATTGACAATGACAATGACAAAGATTTAATTTTAGGTGATATTTTGTACAATAACTTAAACCTTTTGATAAACGGTGGGAATAATCAAAATGCTCTTGTAACTTCAGTTGATTCAATCTTTCCAAAAAATTATTTAAATACTTTGCAAGTAGATTTACCTATGTTTCCAGCTGCATTCTATATTGATTTAAATAATGATAATATCAAAGATTTAGTTGTTTCACCAAATAGCACAACGCTAAGTGGAACTGAAAACAAACAAAGTTCATGGCTATACATTAATTCAGGAACCAACACACAATTAGATTTAAGTTTAACCACAAAAGATTTTCTTCAGTCTGAAATGATAGACTTAGGCGATGGATCTTATCCATCTTTTTTTGATTATAACTCGGATGGACTTATGGACTTAGTTGTAGGCAACTATGGCTATCACAATACTGGTAATGACCCTACTTCATCACTTGCACTTTTTGAAAATATTGGCACAAATTCAAATCCAACATTTAATCTTATAGATAGAAATTGGCAAAATATCTCCAGTATTAATTTAAATATTAATCTAGTTAAACCAGCACTAAACTTGTATCCTTGTTTTGGAGACTTGGATGGTGATAATGATAAAGATATGATTATCGGAGATGCTGATGGAAAATTACATTTTTTTGAAAATGATGGAAACATTCCAGCTAATTTCTCACTTTCAAGTCCCAACTTTTTTCAAATTGATATTGGAAGTTTTGCAACTCCATTTATCTGTGATGTAAACAAAGATGGATTAAATGATTTAATTGTTGGAGAACAAATTGGTACAATTAATTATTTTCCAAATCGAGGAACAATTAATTCTTCAATTTTTGATACAATTATTCAAAATTTTGGAAATGTGGATATTGAGGACTCAGTCATTTCAACTGGATACAGCTCTCCCAAAATAATAGATATCAATAACAAGAGATATTTGATCTCTGGCTCTTTTTCTGGACATTTATATGCTTTCGAAATAGAGTCAATTGATTCAAGCTTTGTACCAACTGATATTGGTTTAAATAATATTTGGGATGGATCAATTACAGCGATTGATTTTACTGACCTTAATAATGACTACAAGCTAGATATTATTATTGGAAATAAATCAGGAGGCTTGACTTATTACAATAGTGATTCCTTGTTAACAAATACAAAAAACTTACCTAATAATGAGTTAATTTTATTTCCTAATCCAACTAAAAATAATATTACAATAGTTAGTAATAAATTAGGAAATGTTGAACTTTACAATACTCACGGAATATTAATACTACAAAAGACTAAGAGATCAGATAAATTAAGAATTTCATTAAAAAACGTTAGGAATGGAATTTATTATCTAAAATTTAATAATAAAACAAATTTAGTAATTAAGCTCTAGGTTAAATCATAATCATTTTCTTATTAATTACTCCACTGTTTGTAGTAATCTCTAAGAAGTATA
>TARA_B100001057_G_scaffold160158_1_pt1 | contig 19545 bp, 16 predicted proteins | sample TARA_B100001057 | Tara Oceans TARA_B100001057 (sample SAMEA2621839) | marine metagenome | biome: marine biome (ENVO:00000447); feature: surface water layer (ENVO:00002042); material: "saline water (ENVO:00002010), including plankton (ENVO:xxxxxxxx)" | depth 5 m
AACTCACATTGCATCCAAATATTTAACGCCTCTATTCCTTTCTTTATGATTTCCTGTAGATCGGTTGGTAGCTGATAAAATTTATCTCTATTAACGATCATCTCAAGAACACCACCTGGCTCGTGCCAGCCAGGATAATAATAATATTTAGCCACCTGATAAAATCCCATAAGGTAATCATGATAAGGACCAATCCACTCTGTAGCGTCAATAACTCCTCTCTCAAGATTCGTATATATTTCCCCTCCAGCAACTGTCACGGCTGTACCACCTGCTTTAGATAACACTTTACCTCCAAAACCAGGTATCCTCATTTTGAGACCTTTCAGATCATCAAAGGAATTAATCTCTTTATTAAACCAACCACCCATCTGCATACTTGTATTCCCACCAACAAAAGGAATCAAGTTAAATGGTTCGTATATTTCTCTGTACAACTCATAACCTCCACCAGAAATTATCCAAGAATTCATTTGTTTTGAATTCATTCCAAACGGTACTGAGGAGAAGAATTGACCGGATGGTATTTTTCCAGCCCAGTAGTATGAGGCACCACTTCCCATCTCTACAGCACCATTACTTACAGCATCAAATGACTCAAGACTTGGAATTAACTCTCCACCTCCATAGACATTTATGTTTAACCTACCTCCTGACATCTTATTAACCCATTCAGAAAATAAGTTACATCCCTCACCAAGGACGGGCATATTTGGAGACCAAGTAGTCACCATCTTCCAGTTATATTTTTTATTAAAATTTACGTTAACAGTCTCCTGTTTTTCTTTTTCATTACTCTCAACACAGGACGAAAAACCTGACACTCCTATAGCCGAGGCAATAGATTTCTCAATAAATTTTCTTCTATTAGATTTTTTAGACATATATAGATAATATTTAATTAAAGGTAAATTAAGAAAAATATTTTTTTCAAGAAATTTAGGAGTAAATTGTCCGCCAATCAATGAGAAAAAAAGATCATAGCTTATTATTTATTTTTATTACGATATTTATTGACATAACAGGTCTTGGAATAATAATTCCAGTAATTCCTGCACTAATTTCTGAACTTATTGATGGGTCAATAAGTGAGGCCGCTACATACAGTGGTTGGCTCATGTTCTCATATGCATCACTTCAATTCCTTTTTGCCCCAATCCTAGGGGGGCTTAGCGATCAGTTTGGAAGGAGACCAATCATCCTTCTTTCACTTTTTGGCTTTGGAATAAATTACCTCGTACTTGCAGTTTCAAACTCTATCTTTTGGCTTTTTATTGGGAGGATCTTCCAAGGAATAATGGGTGCAAGTTTAACCACAGCCTCTGCATATGTTGCGGACATCAGCAGCCCAGAAAAAAAAGCTCAAAACTTTGGTTTAATTGGGGCAGCATTTGGTCTTGGTTTTATTTTCGGCCCTGTTATAGGAGGATATCTTGGACAATTTGGTTCCAGGGTTCCTTTCCTTGCTGCAGCAATTTTTACATTATTGAATCTACTTTATGGATATTTTATCCTTCCTGAGTCTCTTGCAAATAAGAATAGACGGAAGTTCAATATAAATAGAGCAAACCCTGTAGGAACATTAAAATCTCTAAAAAGATACCCACTAATTTCAGGTCTACTAGTATGCATTGTTCTTTTCAACATCGCACAACATGCTACTCATAGCACATGGACATTTTTTACAATTGAAAAATTTACCTGGGAGGAAAGTACAGTCGGATATTCACTTGGCTTTATAGGACTACTTGCTGCGATTGTTCAGGGTGGGCTGATAAGGGTAATTATACCAAAAATAGGAAATATAAGAAGTGTGTATTTTGGGATGGTATTTTATATTGTTGGATTAATACTAATATCTCTTGCTGGAGAGGGATGGATGATTTTTGTATTTGTAATTCCTCTTTCACTTGGAGGTATTTGTGGACCCGCCTTACAGGGAATTATGACCAATAATATACCAGATAATGAACAGGGTGAATTTCAGGGTGGGATGACGAGTCTAATAAGTCTTACTGCTATACTTGGCCCTCTATTAATGACAAATCTATTCTCATTCTATACATCTGATAAATCTGGGGTTTATTTTCCTGGTGCACCTTTCGTAATGGGAGCAATACTTTCAGTTTGTGGGTTAATAATTGCGATTAAATTTCTGTCCAAATCAGATATCAGATATTAATCCAATAGTTAATCTTAAATGCAAAAGACCTATTTTTCATATTAAGAAATAAAGGGTCCTTAGCATAATAATTATCAGTATATACTAAGAAAATATCTGATAGAGGTAGAAATCTCCACTGAAATTTTGCATTGAAATTGATGTTGTCAAGTTGATTATTATATTGTAGATATGTACTAAAGAATAAATCACTGGAGAAACTCACATCAATTTTTGAATTCAGTGAAAAAAAGTCTGCATCAGAGTAGGGAGTAGGAAATTTTAAGCTATTAAATTGAGAGCCAACTGATAGATTTAAAAATGGAGGGAACTTATAGGTAAGTGTCCCACCAATATTTTTAATATTTCCATTAAAAAACTCTCCGGCTCTACCATTTAACCTGACAGAAAAAACATTTCTTTCTGAGGTGCCAAGATAAAATCTATGATTTATGTAATTATATTCAGAAAAAGCTGCAAGAGGTACGCCATCCCCAGATCTAGAAGGATCGAAATCTTCTAATAATTTTGTATAAATAATATTTGTTTTTAAAACTAAGTAAGCAGAGGATCTAAATCTGAAATTATAATCAATGTCAATATCATAATCCGTAAGTCCATTTTCTTTATTCCTATAAAATTCATAATCAATTCCAGGACCATGTGAATTTAACGAATTATTTTCAGGGAGGAATTTATATTCAAAAGAAGGACTCAGAAATATGTAGTCTTTTCTCGTAACGAAACCTACCTCGGGATTAAAGTTTTCACCCACACCCCAAAAGTAAATATTTGTCTCAAAATTTCTCTCTTCGTAGGAAGCATTTGCACCGTATGAGTTAGATCCAGAGTAAGAATTATTTTCGAGTGACTGGTGATAATATAGTTCAGACTTAAATTTTGTATTATTAGTTTGAAGTTTAGACTCAAATCCAAAAACTCTATTAAAGTCATTTAAATCATGGGCATACTCATTAGATCTATCATTAAAAAGAGATTGCTTATTTATTAAAAATGCTGATACTTTAGAGTTTTGCATTATATTTTTCTCAAGCACAGCCATACCATAATTATAGGATGGAATTCCACTTGATGATAGTTTAGCAGTCTGCATATTTAATATTCCAACTCTCAACCCATCGTTTATTTTTCCGGATAATTTTGCTCCAAAAACTATAGGGTTCTGAACATACTGACTGGTTGTAGAATCTCTTACTATACCTATTCTCCTCGTAAACATTGGCCTTGCCTCTCTTGAGCCAAGGTTTGAGAAGAGATCACCATTATCAGTAAAAAACTCTCTTTTCTCGGGTAGAAATAATTCAAATCTGGTTAGGTTGGTTCTTTGCTCATCAACTTCAACTTGTGAAAAATCAGGGTTAATAGTTAAGTCTAAATTAAGAGAAGAGCTCAGCGCTAACTTCATATCCAAACCAGCATCAAAATCGGAATCTTTGGCTGGTTCAGAAACCTTATTTCTTATGCCTGACCCTGATAGGTAAGGAATTAGGACAATATTCTGTGAAGATTTTTTTAGAGGATATTCAAACTCAAGTATTCCGGTTAAAGATAAATTTACAGGGGAGAATCCCAACTGAACAGGTGACCATATTGAACCCTCATCTACCTTACTATTTCCTCTGTGTGAGTTAAAATTCCAAATTTTTGAGTTTGTCTTGAACCTAATAGAATTTAATGGAATCTTAAATTCTGCGGTCCAGTGTCCATCAGAAATTTTTGCACCAGAGTACCACTTAGTATTCCAGTTAATATTAAATGAGCTGAAACCACCTCTACTGCTCCCAGAAGAATTAAAATTGATCTCTCCTCCATCAGATAATAGGGCTTCCCTCTGTATGTTATATGGTGACAAACCAAAGTTATATCCGTTCGTCTCATCAAGAAAAGTATCAAAAGTAAATGATATGTAATCTATTGAACCTCCAAAAAAGTCTCTTTTTAAATCTCCTAGTATAAATTTCTTCGAAGAAATATCTTCCATTCTAGAGAATATATAAAGGAAATTATCGTCGTAAGCAACTCTAAACTCTGTCTCTAGTTCGGCTTTTACGGTATCTCTAGGGAAATATTGTACGAAATCAGATGATGGAATAGCGTCAGACCAAAACAATTCATTCATCTCACCATCCAGTATTATTTCCTCATTTACCTTCTTAGCAAATATTTTTCTTTTTTCAGTTTGTGAATAAAGATTGAAAATAAAAAGGTTTAAAAATAATAATAGTAATAATCTGTATGACATTTCACTAAGCATACGTATTTAGATGCTACTAGTTAATAAATCTTTCTGCAAATTATTTTTTGAAGAGGTCTACAAAAACCGGAGTAGCTACAAAAATAGATGAATAAGTACCTACTATTATTCCAATTAATAGTGCAAATGAGAAGCCACTTAATGACGGCCCTCCAAACAAGAAAAGGACTAAAACAACAATAAATGTTGTCATAGAGGTAATAAGTGTCCTACTAATTGTTTTATTTATTGACTCGTTTACAACAGGAATTATTTCACTTCCAGCTTTAATTCCAAGGTTCTCTCTAATCCTATCAAAAACTACAACAGTATCATTTATTGAATACCCAATTATGGTTAAAAGAGCAGCAATAAACACTTGGTCAATTTCATAAGACACACCAAATAAATTTGCAATTGAAAATGCTGATATAACAAAAAGAATATCATGGAATAATGCAAATACTGCGCCAGTTGAGAACTGCCATTTTCTAAATCTTATGAGTATATATATGAAAATAGCTATGAGGGCAATTAAACCAGAAGAAAAAGAGGAATTTTTAATATCATCAGCAATCGTAGCACCTACTTTAGACGAACTTGATATTGTAAAATTATCCTGATTAACCATTGTGTCATCTTCAGTAAAACTAAGTCCAGTTATACCCTTCAGGCCACTAACTAGTCTATCTTTAACGTTAACATCAGCATCATCTGAGTCATCGTTAATTAAGTAAGATGTAGTGATTTTTAAAATATTGTTTCCCCCAAACGTCTTTACCTCGACTCCTTCATTATCAAATGACTGTTGTAATCCCGTCTCAATCTCTGAAGGTATCTGTGTATTATCAAATGTCACTACGTAAGAGCGTCCACCTTTAAAATCTACACCTAGTGTGAGACCTTTAATAATTAATGATATTAAACCAAGTGATATAAAAGAGATTGAAAAGTAATATGCAATTTTTCTTCTACCTAGAAAATCTATCTTTAGGGACGTTAATAAATTTCTGGAGAAGGGAAAAGAAAACCTCAGAGGACTTTTCTCTCCTTTTCTACTTAACCTTTCTACAATAACCCTAGTGATATAAACAGCAGAGAAGAATGAACAGATAATTCCAATAATTAATGTTATAGCAAAACCTTTGACTGGACCTTGACCTAAGTTGTATAAAATCAAACCAACCAGAAGAGTTGTGAAGTTAGCATCGATAATTGACGTAAAAGCTTTATCATATCCGTTAGAAATAGCTTGTTTTAAATTTGCTCCATTTCTAAGTTCTTCCTTAATTCTCTCGAAAATTAGAACATTAGCATCAATAGACATACCGATAGTTAATACTATACCAGCAATACCAGGTAATGTAAGTGAAGCAGATAATTGAGCTAAAATTCCAAGTATGAAGAAGATGTTAAAAAATAGGGCAATGTTTGCGATAAGTCCACCACCGGAATAATAAAAAACCATAAATACAAGAACAATGATTAAGCCCGAAACTATAGAACGAAAACCTTGACTTTGCGCAACCTTACCAAGGGTAGGACCAATTACAACATCCTCAACAATAGTAGTTGGGGCTGGCAGTGTACCTGCCTTCAGAATATTTGCAAGATCTTGAGCCTCCTCAATAGTAAAATCTCCAGTAATTTGTGAATTACCGTTAGGGATTTCATTTTGAACAAATGGGGCGGAGTAGACATAGTTATCAAGTACAATAGCAACCCTCCTACCAACATTTGTTGATGTTAATCTCCTCCAATTTTTAGCACCGTTAGAATTCATTTGCATCGATATCGATGGCCTAGCACTTTGATCTAAATCCTGTCTTGCATCTGTAATAACTTCTCCGGTAAGAGGTGCTTTCCCTCCTCTTGAGGTTTTAATTACAAATAACTCAAGAACCTGATCAGTTGGGTCGGCAGTATCTTCAGTAGGTTTCACTGCCCATAGAAACTTAATTGTATTCGGTATGAGTTGTCTTACCTTCTCGTTTGAGAGTATAGTATTAATCGACATTGTATCCTCTAAGTCATAGAATAATCCACCAAACTCTGATCTGAGATTTGCTAATAAGGGAGAAGACAAATTACTCTCTGTAACAACATCTTCTTCATCAGTTACCTCTGATGATTCAGATTCATTATCTTCAGCATTTTCACCTGACAATAGTGACTCAAGATCATCATCCTGTGATGAACTACTTTCACTAACATTATCTCCAATATTATCTATATTTAAAATATTCTGTGATACAGCAAACTGATCAATTATTTGTAATGTTTGGAGCACATCAGTTTCACTAGCCTCGGCCACTTCCCAGAATTCCAGTTTAGCAACTCCCTGTAATAATTTTCTTACCCTCTCAGGATTATCAACACCAGGAAGCTCAATCTGAATTCTACCTGTACCCTGGAGTCTTTGGATATTTGGCTGAGACGTTCCAAAACGATCTACCCTAGTCCTTAAAATATTAAATGATCTATCAATCGCTCTGTCAACCTCCTCATTTATAATGTCTAATATCTCTGAATCAGACGTATCAAAACTAATTCTCCCCCTATTTGATACAGTTGCAAAAATTTCTGCTAAATTTTTCTGAGGAGCTAAATTTTGGAACTCACTATAAAACTCAGATATTAAATCTTGCTGAGTACCTTTTATGTTTTGCTTTGCAATTTTTATGGCATTTAAGAAATCGGGATCCTTACTGTCAGATGATAAACCAATGAGTATGTCTACTGGTGAAACTTCCAGCGTAACGTGCATCCCACCTTGTAAATCTAAACCTAAATTTAACTCAGACTCCTTGATATCCTTAAAGGTAAAATCCGAGACAAGATTGTATACTGGCTTATTCCATATAGAATCTAAATACTTTTGTTTCTTATTAAAATCAACGTTACCGTTTTCATCTCTTGATATATCTGTTGCCTCACCCTGAATTCTCTGAGATACGAATGTAAATTGAAGATAATATATAGAGAGGAATGATATAACTATCGTCAAAAAATAAATTAGGCCTTTGTTTTTCATTTTTATTTTTAAAAAATCAGTTGACAAAAGTATTGAAATAAATGGAAATTAACTAAGAGGAAATTTATTTATTAATTTATGCCACTTTCTTTGATGATGTATTCAAGAATAGCCTCTGGAGCAGAGTTATTATTTTTGCTGTTATTCACTATCAAGTCTGATTTATCTTTGTGAGGTAATATAAATTTATTAAAAGCCGGTAAAACATGGTTATTGTATTTGTATAATACGTCAGACTTGTCATAACCTCTTTTCTCATGATCCCTAGTAATTCTTCTATCAATCATTACATTTAAATCACAATCAATAAAAATCTTTTTATCTAAGAATTTCGATATGTTAGGGTCATTAAATAGAAATAATCCCTCTACAATAATTATAGACTTAGGCTCAACTCTTAAACTTCTTGGATTAATTTTAGGGTTATTAAAAGTATATTCCTTTCTTATTATGGATTTACCAGATTTAATCTTTATCAAATCCTCTACTAATTCATCCTGATGAAATGAAGATGGTAAGTCAAAATTATAATTTCCTTGCCTATCTTTTTCCTGATCCTCTCTTTCCTTATAATAATTATCATGATAGATAACCGAGAGAATCTCAGGACCCAAACTGCTTTTTAAAAACTTAACAATGAATGATTTTCCTGAACCACTAGACCCACTAATTCCAAATAGTTTATTATCCATATTTATTTAAGTATGACACTAATTTTCTTACTGCTATAGATCTATGTGAAATTAAATTTTTTTCATCAACTGTCATCTCAGAAAATGTTTTTTTTGATCCTTCAGGAATAAATATTGGATCATATCCAAATCCACCTTCACCTACCTTTTTCTCTGAAATTTTTCCAGAAATTGATCCCTCAAAAAAATGTTTAGAGTTGTTAATTATCAGACAAATTACTGTTCTGAAAGATGCCGATCTGTTAGAATTGGATTGTAATTTTTTTAAAACCAAATTAATATTTTCCTCGGAATTGCATTTATCTCCAGCAAATCTTGCAGATTTTACTCCTGGTAATCCATCAAGAGCATCGATAAAAAGACCCGTATCATCAGAAAAACAATTTATATTAAATTTCTTACTGATAAAATTTGATTTTAATAGTGCATTTCCCTCTACTGTATCCTCAGTTTCAGGAATATCATCATAAAAATTTAAATCTGGTAGAGATATAATATCATATGAGGTAAGTAGCTGCTGAATCTCTATTAATTTATTTTTATTTCCAGTAACGAAACATATTTTATTCACTTTCTGATTTTAATGAGAGAAATATCAAATATTAAGATTGAACTTTCAGGTATTACTGGAGTATTTGAATTACCTGACTTACCATAAGCATTACCTGAAGGCATTAATATCTTAATTGACCCACCCTGACTAATCTTACTCAAGGACTTACCTAGGCTACTCTTAAAATCTGATAACTGGGCTAGGTATCCATGATCTGAAACAACAGGGAAAAAACTGCCTACTCCATTATAGGTATATACTATAGGAGAATAGTATTTAGACTCGTCATAATACCCGATGTTTTCAGCTAGGAGTTTAATATTTGTATCAAATATTACTAAGTCAACAGAGTCATTGTTGAAAAAGATTGAATCATTTGTATAATAGCCGGCAATATTAATGCTAACAAGATCACCAGTTTCAGGAAACAAAACATTTTCACCAGAGTCAATTACTGAGTAATAGACTCCTGATCTAGTTGTATCTACATAATTAATTCCCTTTGAGTCAAGATATGAAAATATTAATGATATATCTGCATCTCTCTGATTTAAGGAATCAATTTCATCCTGAATAGGATCAAAGACGTCAATATATATTTCTTCAGTGTTACAGGAGATAAATAGTATTGATGCCGCTATGATTGAAATTATTCTCATTTATTTAATTTCTAATAATTTAAGCCTAAAAATAAGTACGGAGTTCTCTGGAATCGAGCTAGTTGAGGTATTACCATACGCCAAACCAGATGGAATTATTAATATTATTGAACCATTTTCATCGATAAGGGGTAGACCTAGTTCCCATCCCTGAATTACTTCATTTGATCCTAATATAAACTCAAAAGGTTGATTCGTATAACTTCTATCAAATTCTAAACCATTAAGTAGCATACCTACATATTCTACACCGAGTGTGTCACCTGTAGTTGGATAGATTGAATTTCCCTCCTCTAAAATTTTAAAATGAAGACCATTATCAAGTGACTGAAAGCCATCTATATTATTTTCAATGATATATCCTTTAATTCTTTCGACGTCAAGATTTAATTGCTCCTGCTTAGTTCTTGTGACTACGAGATTCTCACCTGTACAAGAAAGAAATAAGATGAAGATTAAAAAGTAACCAAAAACTTTCATAGGTTACTAATAATCTAAAACCTGAATCTCAAAAATTAAAACTGCATTAGGGGGAATAACACCACCTGCACCTGATGCGCCATAACCCAAAGTACTTGGTATATATAGGGTACCTTCTGATCCTTTGTTAAAGTATGTTATGCCTTCATCCCATCCTCTTATTACCATACCTTGACCCAGCTGAAAGGAGAAAGGTTGGTTTCTATCTAGAGAAGAATCAAATTTTTCTCCATTTAATAGCATCCCAGTATAATGAACAGTTACGTTGTCACCTGGAGCTGCATTTTCACCACTGCCCATTTTAGTAATTACGTACCTGAGTCCACTATCTGCACTTTTTGCAGTTATGTTATTTTCTTTTAAGTAGTTATCAATCAATTCTAAATCGATGGATAGCTGGTCGTTACTTTGTTGTTCCATTTCTTGTTGCATTTTTTCATATTGAATTCTTTGAAAATCTTCAAACTCATTTTGTGACATAACGTCTTGTATACCACAATAAAAACTAATCATTTTATTTTTTACTGAATCAGGAACCTCAACTGATTGAGGAGCATTTTTAAAAAACTGTTCTGTTGTTAATTGGAAAAAAACACTATCACCCTTAACTAGGTTGTCAATTACGTTGTAAATAATTCCACTACTTTCCCAGGAAGAATCTTTCTGTAATACAACTGGATCATTACCAACTTTGTTCAAGAGTTCATTCCCGTCATAGTCAAAATATTGAAGGTTAATCATTACTATCTGGCCATCTTCTATTTCTTGTCCACTACCATTTTTAAAATATTTTAATTCAACACCATTATCTAAAACTTTTTCTCTGTCAACACACGAAAATATAGTAAAAAATAAAATTGTTATATAATAGATTTTTCTCATGACCTAATAATTTAAATCTTTTGAATATTTAGAAATACTTTCTAAAAATTTATCCAAAGCTACTGAAAGTTTATCTTCTAAACTCCCACCAGCAGCATTTTTATGTCCCCCACCATTGAAATATTTTCTTGCAAACTCATTGACCGAAAAGGATCCGGATGACCTAAATGAGAACTTAATTCTTTCCTTAGTTTCAATAATTAGTAGAGCTACATTAACATTTTCAATAGATAGCGCATAATTCACTAACCCCTCAGTATCTCCTTTCTTGAAATTATGGTCCAATAAATCTTGACGAGATAAAACAATATAGGCTACATTCCCACCTACAGCTAATTTTAATTTTTCAGATAGAGCATAACCCATTAACTTAATTTTATCATATGAGTTAGAATCATAAATCGCTTTATTAATGTGATTTATATCAATTCCTCTCTCTAATAGATCTCCAACAATTCTATGTACTTTTGATGTTGTCGAAAATTTAAATGAACCCGTATCTGTTAAAATCCCAGTGTAAAGTGCCTCTGAAATATTTTTATCAATTAATTCTGCATCTAAATAGTTAAGAAATTCATATACTAACTCTGCAGTAGCTGAGGCGCTTGTATCATGAATTTTAAAGTCATAAAAGTTTACTGGTTCTAAATGATGATCTATAAGAACTTTCTTAGCATCAGACCCTGATATATATTCACCCATCTCATTAATTCTAGATAGATTATTAAAATCTAAACAAAAAATGACTGAGGAATTCTTTATAATATTTTCTGACTCCTCTCTCGAATTAGAATAGTTTATAACTTTATCGGAATTATGAATCCACTTCAAAAAGTCAGGAAAATCATTTGGGACAATAACATTCACATGATGTCCCATTTTAATTAAGAAATTATAAAGAGCAAGGGAGGACCCAATAGCATCACCATCAGGATTGACATGAGTAGTAATAACAATTTTATGGTTAGTCCCCAATAAATCTTTTAGCTTTTGCATTTCCATATTTACGATTGCAAAAGTCAATAATTTTATTGAAAACAAAAATTTATTAAGAAATTAAGAGATCTTTTTATTTATGAAACAATACTATATTTTTGCAGAAAAAAACTATGAGTGGAAATAAAACTTTTACAATCATTAAACCCGATGCTTATGAGGCAGCTTACTCCGGACCAATAATTGAGAAAATAGAATCCGCAGGTTTCAAAATTTTAAATATGAGACTAGAGAGGTTAGATAATCCTAGGGCAGGTAAATTTTACGCAGTCCATAAAGACAAACCATTTTTCGAGAGGCTATGTGCCTACATGTGTTCTGGACCAATTATTGTAATTGAGCTTGAGAAAGAAAATGCTGTGGAAGATTTTAGAAAATTAATTGGAGCAACTAATCCAGAAGATGCTGACGAAGGTACTATAAGAAAATTATACGCTAAGTCTATAGAGGCAAACGCTGTGCATGGTTCTGACTCAGATGAGAATGCTCAAATTGAGATAAATTTCTTTTTTTCTTAAACTTTTAAAATTTAGAAATCCAGAAGTTATTTAATCCATTACCAATTGATAGTTTAACTTTTGAGTCCTGAATTAATTCTAATATCGCTAGGAAGTTATATATAACTAAAATTTTTAATGGGTTCTCTTCAATTAACTTCGAGAAGGAAACTTTAGATTTTGACTTTAACACATTAATTAGGAATTTTTTCTGCTCCCTGATTGAGTAGGGGTATCTGTATATCTCGTGATTCGGCATATTCTTTTCCTCATTATATTTATCTATGGCATTTTTGAATACAACTAGAAGTTTATAAAGATCTACATCCTGTAACTCAGTCTCAACTTTTGCTCTCTCGCCAATTGTATATATCTCAGCAGATAGATTTCCTCGAGATACTTTTTGCTGTCTATCCTCTTCCATATTTGAAAGAGTTCCTATAACAGATTTATATCTTTTATATTCAATTAGATGTTCAACCAGCTCATCTCTTGGATCGATCTCATTTCCATCTTCATCTACTGATAACCTCGGCAGTAACATCCTCGACTTAATTCTCATTAATGTGGCAGCAACTACTATAAATTCACTTGCTACTTCAATATTCATCTTTTCTAAGTCAGATATATACTCAAAAAAATCATTTGTTATTTCCGATATTGGGATATCCATAATATCCAATTCATCTCTCTCTATAAAGAAAAGCAATAAATCAAAAGGACCCTCAAATAATGGTAATTTTATCTCGTAACTCATACTGAAGCGATTAAATACTTCTAAAAAAATAAAATTAATACTTTATAATAAAATTAATAGATTTATAAACCAATAAATGTAAAATAGAGTATAAGTACTTAACTCAAATATGAATAAAACAACATATAAATTTCTTGATAAAATAAATCTGCCTAGAGATTTAAGAAATTTTGAACATAAGTATCTTGAAAATATATGTGATGACCTTAGAAAGTTTATCATTAACTCCATATCTGAAAATGGTGGTCATTTTGGAGCAAGCTTAGGAGTTGTTGAATTAACAGTAGCGTTACACTATGTATATAATACACCTGTTGATAAATTAGTTTGGGATGTAGGGCATCAGGCTTATGGACATAAGATTCTTACTGGAAGAAAAGATACCTTCCACACAAATAGGATTTACAAGGGATTATCTGGTTTCCCAAAAATCACTGAAAGTAAGTACGACACATTTGGTGTTGGTCACTCATCTACATCAATTTCGGCAGCACTTGGAATGGCAATGGCTGCTAAGTTAAGTGGTGACAAGGAAAGGCAACATATTGCAGTAATTGGTGATGGTGGAATGACTGGGGGGATGTCATTTGAAGGTATGAATCATGCCGGAGACACTGACGCGAATTTGACAATAATACTGAATGATAATTGTATGTCAATTGATCCAAATGTTGGTGCATTAAAAAAATACTTGACTGATATGTCAACATCTCCAACATTTAATAGTATCCGAAATGATATCTGGCAGGTTCTAGGTAAACTAAAGACAGTAGGTGAGAGCGCGAGAGGTATAGCAAAAACAATAGAAAAAAGTTTAAAATCTTTCGTCCTCGATAACTCAAATTTATTTGAGGCATTAAATCTTAGATATTTTGGACCGATCGATGGTCATGACATAAACCATCTTGTAAAAACACTAAACGACTTGAAAAAAATTCCTGGTCCAAAACTCCTTCACTGCATAACAAAAAAAGGTAAAGGATATACCCTTGCTGAAAAGGACCAGACAAAGTGGCACGCCACAGGTAAGTTTGATGTGGAGTCAGGTAAAAGTTTGGCAGCAAAAAGTAATAAAAAAACCCCGCCAAAATATCAGGATGTATTTGGTCACACAATAGTAGAGCTAGCAAATAGCAATAAAAAAATAGTTGGAATTACTCCTGCTATGCCCTCTGGGTCTTCACTTAACATAATGATGGAAAAAATTCCAGATAGAGCATTTGATGTTGGTATCGCTGAACAACATGCCGTTACATTTAGTGCCGGTCTTGCTACCCAGGGAATGGTACCATTTTGTAATATATATAGCACTTTCATGCAAAGGGCTTACGATCAAGTTATTCACGATGTATGTATTCAAAACTTACCAGTAGTTTTCTGTTTAGATAGAGCTGGAGTTGCTGGATCTGACGGACCTACGCATCATGGTGCCTACGACATCGCTTACATGAGGTGTATCCCAAACATGATATTATCTGCACCAATGAATGAGTCTGAATTAAGAAATCTAATGTTTACAGCTCAAAGTAAAAACAATGGTCCTTTCACCATCAGGTACCCGAGGGGTAAGGGAGTTCAGGTAGAGTGGGAAACTGAAATGGAAATAATTGAAATTGGTAAGGGAAGAGTGGTCTGTGAGGGAGATGATATTGCAATATTATCAATCGGACATATTGGTAATTATGTTACAAAAGCGATAAAGAAATTAAATAAAGAAAAGATATTTCCATCTCATTATGATATGAGATTTGTAAAGCCAATTGATCAAGAGTTACTTCATAAGATTCTTAAAAAATATAAATTTATTTTAACCGTGGAAGACGGTTGTGTTATAGGTGGTTTCGGCTCTGCTGTTTTAGAGTTCATGGCTGAAAATAATTACACCAATTCCGTTCAGAGACTAGGTATTCCAGATAGAATTATAGAACATGGATCCCAAGATGAGCTTTATAGGGAGTGTTACTATGATGAAGAAGCTATCTATCAATTTTGCAATAAAATGCTTGATCACCAAGGCACTAAATTTGAGGAATTAGCTATCTAGTTTTTAATATGCTCTCCAATTCTTTTACAAAATAATATACCTCTAGGTAGGAGTTATATAAAGGTACTGGCGCCACTCTCAAGACATTGGGCTTCCTGTAATCGACAACAAATTTTTTATTGAGATGACTAAATATAAGCTCGGCATCTTTAAAAAAATATAGCGACAATTGTGCACCTCTCCTATCATGGTCTTTAGGTGTAATAATTTCAAAATAATTTGAATAGTCTTTTATACTAGTTAAACCATCATATAAAGACTGAGTCAATAACTTTGATTTTGAGAAGAGCTTTTTTAACCCAACATCCTTGAAGATTTTTATAGATGCTAGATGAATATCCATTAGAATTACGGGAGGATTACTGATTACCCAGCCCTCTGCACTACTTTCTGGTTTATAGTCTTCATTCATCTCAAACCTAGAAGATAATTTATTTCCCCACCAGCCTTCTAATCGTAAAATACTTTTATTTAAATTCCTTGAATTTATATATATACCTGAAATTCCACCGGGTCCAGAATTGAGATATTTATAACTACACCATGAGGCAAAGTCTACATCTAATTTTTTTAAATTTATTTCAACATTTCCAATAGCATGAGCAAAATCTACTCCAAGAATTATATTATATTTTTTACATACACTTGATATCTTTTTTAAATCCAATTGTTGGCCAGTATAATACTGAATCCCCGGTAACAGTACAAGACTCAGGCTTTCATTATTTCTTTCAATCAAATCAACTATCTCTTCTTCATTGATGACTTTATTATTTGATTTAATTAACAAAAGAGATGAATCATCTAGATTATTTATTTTTAAGTGGGAGTTAACAACATATCTATCAGAAGAGAAAGCATTATCTTCTATTAGTATTTTATTTCGGTTTTTTGAGGGTTTAAAAAAAGAGACCATAAGAAGATGAAGATTTACAGTCAGGGCATTCATTATAGCTAACTCTGAGGTATCACATCCTAGTAAATCTTTCAATATTAATTTAATATCATCCTGAATCTTGATCCATGGATAATCACCACTAAAATGTGATTCCACAGCTGAATTTTTCCACTGATCTAAATGTTTATTTATTCTTTCTCTGACAGATTTATGTTGTAGTCCTAAAGAGTTTCCACAAAAATATATTTTATCTGATGTATCACCTTTACCGTACTCAAATTGATTTTTTATCCAAGATATATCATCTTGTGAATCCATTTTTAAAGCATCCTGTTTTTTCATATATTGAATATAAATAAATAAAAAAGAAATTATGAATCTTTCTTTAAAAGGTAAAAGAGCAGTGGTTTGTGGAAGTACTCAGGGAATTGGGAAATCTATCGCATTAAGATTAGCTGAACAGGGGGCCGCAATAACTCTAATCTCAAGGGATGAAAATAAACTCCAAGCTGTAAAAAATAAATTAGAATCAATTAATGACAATAAGCATAATTTCATTGCATGTAACTTTAAAAATTTAAATTCACTTAAAACAAAGTTTAAAGACTTCTTAGATTCAAACTATGAACCTACAATTCTAATTAATAATACTGGAGGTCCGCCACCTGGAGAAATTTCTGAGGCAACAATAGAGGAATTGGAGGAGTACATGACTATGCACCTTCACTGTAGTCATTATTTATCGAAGAGTCTTCTTCCAATAATGAAAAGTAAAAAGTTCGGAAGAATTGTTAATATAATTTCTATATCAGTAAAAGCCCCTATTGATAATTTAGGGGTATCAAATACTGTGAGGTGGGCAATGGCTAGTTGGGCAAAAACGTTATCAAATGAAGTAGCAGAATATGGTATAACAGTAAATAACATTTTACCGGGATTTACCGATACAGAAAGGCTTAGAAGTTTACTAAAGAGTAGAGCAAAAAACTCAAATATGACAGTTAAAGAAATTTCAGATAATATTATATCAAGTATTCCATCAAAGAGGTTTGGTAGCCCTGATGAAATTGCTGATGCAGCTTTATTTTTATGTTGTAAATCTGCAAATTATATAAACGGAATAAATTTACCAGTAGATGGTGGGTTTACCAAAAGTCTGTAGCGCAATAGGGTTAAAATCATAAAATATTTTATAACAGATGATAAGGGAAAAAGCAATAAGGTATTCTCAAGAACTACTAATAGCTGATGGTCACATTGATCTGCCTTATCGGCTATTTAAGGAAAACCTGCTATATGAGAAAAATATAGATCTCGATTATGAGACACAAGGAAATTTTGATATACCAAAAGCTGAAAAGGGAGGACTCAATTGTCCATTTATGGCAATTTATATACCAGCTAATAAATCAGAAAAGGAAGCTTTTAATTTTGCTAATTCTTTAATCGATTTAGTTAAGAATGTGACTAATTCGAATGAAAAATTTGATAGGGCACTCTCACCAAATGATGTAATTAATAATTTCAAAAATGATAAAATATCTCTACCAATGGGTATGGAAAATGGTTCTGCACTAGGAAATAATATTGAAAATTTAAATTATTTTTTTAAGAGAGGTATAAGATATATAACCCTCACTCATTCTAAGAATAATCGAATATGTGATTCCTCATATGATAAATTAAAGAGAAGAGGAGGACTTAGTAATTTTGGTAAAACCCTTATTAAAAAGATGAATGATATTGGGATGATGATTGATGTCTCTCATGTCTCTGATGATTCATTTTTTGATATAATAAAAATTTCAAAAAAGCCTGTAATAGCATCTCACTCTTCACCCAGACATTTTACTCCGAACTTTGAGAGGAATTTAAATGACGAAATGATAAAACTTATAGCAGTTAATAATGGAGTTATTCTGGTCAACTTTGGATCATCATTTGTAAATAAAAAATCCAATAAACTTTTTAATAAAATAAATCAATTAGTAGCTAAATGGAGAGAAGAAAAAAGCAGTAAAATTTCAGATGAAGAAGAAGATAATTATAGAAATTTATTAATTAATAAGTATGACCCTTTTGCAGACATTGAAGATGTTCTTGACACAATAGATTATATAATTGATCTTATTGGAGAGGAATACGTTGGTCTCGGATCTGATTTTGACGGGTTAGGTAATTCACTACCAAATCAATTAAAAGATACATCAACTTATGTAAACCTGATAGAGGGTTTACTGAGGAGGAAACACTCAAAAAAAACTATCGAGAAAATATGTTATAAGAATTTTTTCAGAGTGTGGGAAGCTAACCTCCAAAATCATCAAACCTAATATTCTCATCAGGTACACCCATGTCTTCAAGCATTTTAAGAACTGCCTGATTCATCAGAGGAGGTCCACATAAATAATACTCAACATCCTCGGGCTCTTTGTGTTTACTGAGATAGTTATCGTAGAGAACCTGGTGGATGAATCCCTCATATCCATCTTTGTTGTCTTCTAATTTCTCTTTAATATTCCAGTTATCTTCTGGAAGGGGTTCTGAAAGACCTACATAAAAGTTAAAGTTCTTGAAGTCTTTCTCAATTTTTCTAAAATGATCCATATAAAATAATTCCTTTTTAGATCTACCACCATACCAGTAAGAAACTTTTCTTCTGGTTTTCTGTGTATTAAATAAGTGAAAGATATGTGATCTTAAAGGAGCCATTCCAGCACCTCCACCAATATAGATCATTTCCCTAGGTGTTTCATTAATATGGAATTCTCCATAAGGCCCAGAAATAAATATCTTATCGCCAGGTTTACGAGAGAAGACATAAGAGGAACAAATTCCTGGATTGATACCCATCCAATCATTTTTAACTCTATCCCATGGTGGGGTTGCAATCCTTATGTTCAGCATTATTATGTTACCCTCTGCAGGATGATTTGCCATTGAGTATGCTCTAAATATCGGCTCATCATTTTTCATCTTTAACGGCCACAGGTTAAACTTATCCCAGTCACCTTTAAATACATCTTTCTTATGACCTAAATCAGGATGAGGAGTGATGTCCATATCATTGAAATCTATCTCCGTTTCGGGTACATCGATTTGAATGTAACCGCCTGATTCAAAATTAAGGGTTTCTCCCGGTGGTAGCTTCACAACAAACTCTTTAATGAATGTAGATACATTATAATTGGAAACAACTTCACACTCCCACTTTTTGATTCCAAATATTTCCTCAGGTATTTCTATTTTCATATCCTGCTTAACTTTTACCTGACACGATAATCTGACATTGTCTGACTTCTCTGACCTCGATAAATGTCCGACTTCTGTAGGTAATACATCACCTCCTCCCTCTGATACAGTACATTTACACATCGCACACGTTCCGCCACCACCACAAGCTGAGGGTAGAAACATTTTTTGAGCTGATAGTGTAGATAGAAGGGTTGATCCAGCAGAAGTTATAATAGGGTTATCTGAGTCACCATTAATTATTATGTTGACATCACCTGATTGGACAAGTTTAGATTGAGCAAACAATAAAATAAAAACTAGGAGTAAGATAACTATTGAGAAAGCTATCACTGACGTTGCTATTGTTAAAGACACTTTTTTCTCTTAAAATTTTGACAAATATA
>TARA_B100001057_G_scaffold78146_1_pt1 | contig 19526 bp, 18 predicted proteins | sample TARA_B100001057 | Tara Oceans TARA_B100001057 (sample SAMEA2621839) | marine metagenome | biome: marine biome (ENVO:00000447); feature: surface water layer (ENVO:00002042); material: "saline water (ENVO:00002010), including plankton (ENVO:xxxxxxxx)" | depth 5 m
GCTGCATCAAGCGATGGAAGCACCTTGAAAGCGGCGGCGAATGCCCGTGGCATGCAAGGATATGCTGCAGGCAGATGAAAAACCAACATTATATCAAGAGCCACTTCCAGTATGGTAACAACCTAGGGTATCTTATATAGAGCTTTGAACCGGACTATGACATGAAGAAAATATTGATAATATTTATTCTACCTCTGGTGCTTCTAATTGGAGCTGGAGCTGGAGCTTTTTTCTTTGGCCTCATACCGGGATTCGGTTCAGAAAATGATGCGAAAATCGAGGCTGAATTAGCAAAAAAGAAAGCCGAGGAAAGAAAGACAGTTCCCGAAGCTTTTAACAAAGCATCGATGATGTCCCTAGAGTTTTGGATGGACGAGTTTGTCATTAATCTTCAAACACAACGTCGAAAACCAGTGTTTTTGCTCTTTAGTATGGCCCTGATTCTTTCAGGTGAAGAGGCAAAAGCAAAAGTTAAACTGCTAGAACCGAGGATTAGGGACTCAGTGAACGTGTTTCTGAGTAGCTTAACGCCAGCACAACTATCCGGCTACGACGGAATTAGAATGCTGAGACAAGAGATATGGAACAGAGCTAACGAAATCCTTGAAGATTCGACCTCCCTAGAAAATATACAGATACTTAAATTGACCATAAAATAATTAAGAACTTGGACTATTTTGCTCCAACACTCGTGTTTCTGTTTCGATTATATCCTCCAGCTTTTTCATGAAATCTTCCCTCTTTAGCCCTGGACGAATATAATTTAATATTTTGACTGTAATTACCCCTGGGCGTTTTATGAAGGCCTTACGCGGCCAAAATGTGCCCGAATTAAGAGCAATCGGCACAACAGGCACTTTCAAAGCTCGATATACAGCAAACACACCAGAATGATACCCCTTTTTTTCGCCTGGGGCGACCCGGGTGCCCTGGGGAAATATGATAATCGGACGCCCAAGCCCCGCCCATTTTCTGGCAATCATTAACATAGACTTTAAAGCATTTGCTTTTCCTGCCCTGTCGATCGGCACCATACCAACTTTATTAATAAACCAGCCCAATATTGGAAGTTTCAGTAATTCTTTCTTCAAAACTATTGAAGGATCTGAAAAGATTAAGTGGAGCGCTAATGTCTCCCATGCGGACTGGTGTTTCGAGGCGACCATAAAATGACCCCGCGGCAAGTTCTCTAATCCTTCGACCCGGTAATCAAGCCCAACAACTATTTTTAAACTAGATACTATAAATTTGACCCATACATCTCTCAGCCAACACACCCCTTTTCTCGAGCCAAATAGCAAAGGAAGCGCTAAAAGCCCCATCAAGAGAATAGTTATTATCAAAATACAGTTAAAAATTATCGAACGGATTACAATCAAAATTATGGCCAAACAAACAGTATGAGATGACGATTGGACTTAATAGCCCATTATAAAATAGCACGACCAATCCACGCGGAAAACTGAATTTAAATGCAATCCGGTCATCGAGAGTTTTTGCTATATTTTAAAACTAATAATAACCCGAAGGTTAAAGACTATTTTCTGTAAAAAAATACTGGTGTATTGTTTCGATTATCTCGAAGCAAATATCAAATTCTGACAAAATTTTCAGCCTAATCCTTAAAACTGGGGTGGGATCTTTCGAGGTGATAATCTGGGGGAATAAAAAATGGCCACACAAAAACATGGACTGGCAAGGGGGCTAACTAATTATGGGGACATGGACTTTAGTCTATATCTCCGTCGTGCTAATGCCGCTTCTATGGGTTATGGGAAGGACCCTCTAAGCAAACCAGTAATTGGAATAGCTGATACAGCTAGTGGCTTCAATAACTGTCACCGCCACGTCCCCGAAATGATTGAAGCGGTCAAGCGAGGCGTTCTTATGACAGGCGGCTTACCAATAGTATTTCCTACAATCTCACTTGGCGAAACTTTCTTAAATCCTACCTCGATGATGTATCGGAATTTGATGAGCATGGATACTGAGGAAATGATCCAAGCACAGCCGATGGATGCAGCCGTGATGATTGGTGGGTGCGACAAGACATTACCAGCGCAATTAATGGGGGCAGCCAATGCCAGTATTCCAGTAATATCACTCATCACGGGGCCACAATTAACAGGACATTCAGAAGGGGAACGATTAGGTGCCTGCACAGATTGCCGCCGCTTTTGGGGTAAATTTAGAGCAGGGGAAATCGATCAAGCCGGTATCGACAAAATCGAGTCCCGCTTAGTCACTACAGCTGGAACTTGTGCCGTTATGGGAACAGCAAGTACAATGGCATGTATAACAGAAGCTTTGGGGATGGCTTTGCCAGGGACTGCCGCAATACCGGCCACTCACGCAGATCGTTTGAGAGCATCTGAAGCATCTGGTGCACAAGCCGTTGTACTGGCTTCCAGTGATAAAGATAACTCCCTTATACCCAATAGGATAATCACACCTAAATCAGTAGAAAATGCTCTAAGGGTTCTCTTAGCTGTGGGAGGGTCAACGAATGCAATCATTCATCTAACTGCTGTCGCTGGTCGCCTAGGAATCCCAATTCCATTAAATCAACTCAACATACTCTCAGATGAAACCCCGGTGTTGATAGATCTAAAACCAACCGGCGAACATTACATGGAAGATCTATTCAAAGCTGGTGGCCTCGGAGTAGTGTTACGCGAGCTAAAGCACCTGTTAAACCTCGATTGTATGACTGTAACGGGGCAAACATTGGGGAAGCGTTTGGAGGTAGAACCAGAATATGTCGATAGAACCGTTGTACGGTCACTAAATGACCCTATACAACCTATGGGGGGTTTAGTCTCACTTTTTGGATCTTTAGCACCGCAAGGGGCGATCTTAAAGAGATCGGCAGCCGATCCGAAACTTTTTGAGACTGAAGGAAGAGCGGTAGTGTTTTCCTCTCTTGAAGATTTATCGTTACGGATCGACGATCCAGCGCTCGACGTAGAGGAAAATGATATCTTGATATTGCAAAATGCCGGTCCAAAAAGTGACGCAGCTATGCCTGAGGCGGGTTATCTTCCCATACCAAAAAAACTAGCCCGTGTTGGGGTTAAAGATATGGTTCGTATATCTGATGCACGCATGAGCGGTACAGCCTACGGGACTATCGTTTTACATGTCACGCCTGAAGCTGCTGTAGGGGGCCCTTTGGCACTCGTCAAAAATGGTGACAGAATAAAAATTAGCGTCAAGAACCGATCTTTGGATCTTCTTATTAGTGAAGAAGAGATGCAAAATCGCCGTAAAAAACTGCACATCAAATCCCCACCTAAATATCATCGCGGCTACAAAAAGCTCTATTACGACACGGTTTTACAAGCAGATGGGGGGTGTGACTTTGACTTTTTAAGAGATCCATCTCTTCTTTAAGATAAATAGATTTTTAACCCCGACATTTTATACACTGAAGCCATACAAAGTTGCTGGATTTTCGCTGAATATCATTTTTCGACGAGAACGTTCAGGGACCCAATCACAGAGCATCTGATATAAATCAAAATCGTTTGGTTTAGTGTCTGAGTGTTCCGGATGAGGCCAATTGGTTCCCCAAACCATTCTTTCGGGAGCCCAACTAATAAGTGCTCGGGCTATATCCGTTACTTCAGGATCATTAATTAATCCTTTTCGAGAGGAATTATAGGGTGCAGATAACTTCACCCATACTTTATCCCTATCTATTAATCGCGTCAGAGCCTTAAAACCTCTTTGCTTAAGGGTTTTAGTTCTTAAAAATAATCCTATGTGATGCAGGATTATGTAGCCAGGCCAAGACGCAAGCCGTTGTTCCACTTCATGCAAATCCGAGCCATCGATCTTGAGATCAACATGCCAACCCAAATCATGGATACGCCAAGCTAATCGTTCTGCGTCATCCCATTGATATTTATTTTCACCAGCCTTCATATGGAATTGAGCCCCAACGACTCCAGATGCTTTCAGATTTTCTAACTCATTGTCGGTAGCATGCAAGTCAAGTGTTGCTATCCCCACCGCCGAACGTGGAGTTTTCTTTTCAGAATTTTGGTTCACATCAGTGATTGTTTTTATTAAAATTTGGTGATCATGGCCACAGTCTTCCGGCTGCAGTAAAACCGTGCCTGTGATGGATAGTTTGTTGCAAAGTATTCTGTATTCGGGCAGTGAGAACTCTGGCTTTTTTTCCTCAATATCTTTGCCCGAGTCAATTTCACCTAAATTATTCTCATCCTCAGAATTCTTCAGACCTAAAATTTGAGCATGACAATCAATCAGACCATACTCAGAGTTGCCAAGATCTCCTAAATTCATTTCAAATCCTTACGCAACGAACTTATGCTTAGTCCTGCCTGCTCTTCATACACGAGGGGGGTTTTCTGATCCCAAAACACTTTCTTCTCGAACCAAGTTGGATATTACATCGTTGCGCCTATTTGCCATGGAACGAACTCGTTATCTCCAATTCCTAGTTCCTCACTCTTGGTTGGTTCACCCGACGCTGTTTTTACGATTTTATCAAAGATCCGCTCTCCCATATCATCGATAGATATATCTTCATCGAGAACTTCACCGCAATTAATATCCATATCCTCTTCCATACGTCGATACATGTTGGAATTTGTTGCTAATTTTAAAGATGGAGCAGGCTTACAGCCATAGCATGAACCTCTGCCTGTGGTGAAAGTAACGATATTGGACCCACTAGCAACTTGACCTGTTATAGAGCATGGGTCATAGCCAGGACTGTCCATAAAAACGAAACCCTTTGTATCTATCCGTTCCCCATAATTATAGACGCCGCAAAGATTAGTTACACCCCCTTTAGCTGCTGCGCCAAGAGACTTCTCTAAGATCGTCGTCAGTCCACCTTCTTTATTGCCAGGAGAGGGGTTATTATTCATTTCCCCGCCATTGCGTTCACAATAATCCTCCCACCATTTGATGCGCTCCACTAACTTTTCACCAACCTCTTTGTTTATCGCGCGCCGTGTTAATAAGTGCTCCGCACCATAAATCTCTGGCGTCTCCGCTAATACAGCCGTTCCACCATGCCTAACTAGAAGCGTGGCTGCCGCCCCAAGAGCAGGATTTGCTGTCATTCCTGAATAAGCATCCGACCCCCCACATTGAAGCGCTAATGTTAGCTCGCTTACAGCAACTGCTTCTCGCTTTGCTTTTGCCGCTTCAGGCAACATATCCCCAATTAGGCCAAGTCCATGGGCAACGGTTTTTCTTGTGCCACCTGTATCTTGTAAAGTCATCGTCTGGAATTTTGCTCCACGCTCCAAACCATACGCATCGAGGAGAAAATCGATTTGATTCACTTCACAGCCAAGACCAACCATTATGATTCCAGCAAAGTTTGGATGCTGGGCAAATCCCCATAAAACGCGCTGCAAATTTTGATAGCCCGCACCCGAGTCCGCCATCCCACAACCAGTTGAATGGGTCAAAGCTACAACGCCATCAACAGTTGGGTATTGGTTTAACAAATTTTCCGATACGGAAGACGCGATATATTTCGCTGCAGTAGCCGAACAATTCACACTGGTCAAAACACCAATATAATTGCGGGTTCCAGTCTGACCATTAGGCCTTACAAAACCTTGAAAGGTTTTTTGTTCAGAAGCAGGAAAATATTCTGTGGGGGTTACACCCTGACAAAACTGATAATCCCTGTCAAAGTCACGCATTTCAACGTTGTGAACATGGACATGTTCTCCCGGAGCTATATCAGCTGTCGCAAAACCAATAACCTGATCGTATTTCCTTATTTCCTCTCCTGTTTTGATCAAACGCGTTGCAACCTTATGGCCTGATGGAACTGAATTCTTTAAGCTTATTTGCTCACCATCAATACCTGTATTGGCCAACATGTCCAATCTAGCCGTCACAACATTATCAGCTGGGTGTAATCGCACCACCAGCCTATTACCAGAATTATGCCCCGCCTCTACCATAATCTATTCTCCCTCTCCATTAAAGATTACTATAGACTAACGATAAGTTTGAGCAAATGAACTTGATACGACATAATGACAAAGCTTAGAAATTAAGTTCATAAAATTTTGGAGTGGTAAATGGCGGGCAGACTTAGCGGGAAAAAAATAATAATAACAGCAGCGGCGCAGGGTATTGGTCGGGCATGTGTTGAGGCATATCAAGCAGAGGGCGCATATGTCATAGCCACAGACATTAACCAGGAGAAGTTAGATGACTTAAGTCATCTAACTAATGTAGAAACAAAATTGCTAGATGTTCTTAATCTTGAAGACATATCCAGAACGGCGAAGGAAATAGGACATGTCGATGTACTCTTCAACTGCGCAGGCTTCGTGCATCACGGGTCTATTCTTGATTGCGATGAGACCGCATGGGATTTTTCCTTTGAGCTGAACGTAAAAGCGCAATATCGAATGATCCGCGCGTTCCTTCCTAGCATGCTCTCAAATGGCGGAGGCTCCATAATCAATATGGCATCTGTTTGTTCCAGCGTAAAAGGTATCGTTCAACGGGCCGTTTACGGTGCAAGCAAGGCGGCAGTTATTGGTTTGACCAAATCAGTGTCCGCAGATTATCTTCGTGATAGAATCCGATGTAACTGCATCTGTCCGGGAACAGTTCAATCTCCCTCATTAGATGATAGAATTAATGCCTTTGAGGATCCAATCCAAGCGAGAAAAGACTTCATAGCACGACAACCGCTCGGACGACTCGGCAATGCTGAGGAAATCGCTGCCATTGCAGTATACCTTGCATCCGACGAAAGCGCTTACACTACTGGGCAACCATTTATCATCGATGGCGGTATCACTGGGTAATGGATACTGACGCAATAAATCTTGATGGCTTTAAGCTAGCAAAATCTCGTATTAATGGGAAGGTGAGAGAAACGCCTCTTATAAAATCGCAACCGCTTAAGAGAGACCTTACTCCTAAAGGATCATTATCATTAAAACTTGAAAATCTGCAGCCAACCGGATCCTTTAAAGTAAGAGGCGCATTAAATACGCTCCACACCCTAACAAAAGAGCAGAAAAATAAGGGTCTCATCACCGCTTCAGGGGGAAACCACGGGCTCGCTGTTGCTTATGCTGCCTTTCTCGCTGGGGTACCCGCCCTAATCTATCTCCCCACCTCCACTAGCCAGGAAAAAATGAAGAAGCTTCAATCCTGGGGAGCCAAGACGTGCACGTTAGGGGATGTTTGGGACGAGGCAAATGAGGGAGCTTTAGCGGAAGCCAAGGCATCGAATATGACTTACATCCATCCCTTTGCAGAACCGAACGTTATATACGGCCAAGGAACTATTTCACTTGAAGTTCTTGAAATGAACCCTGACATCGATGTTTTATTAGTTGCGATTGGGGGAGGTGGACTAATTTCGGGGGTAGCTGCTGCGGCTAAATTGATAAAACCAGAGATTAAAATTATTGGAATTGAGCCGATAGGGGCGCCTACCCATCATGCCAGCCGAGAAGCCGGTGAACTAGTTACCTTATCAACAGTAGACACCAAGGCAGGCACTTTAGCGCCAAAGAGATCAGAAGAGTTAAATTATGATCTTATCCAAAAATATGTAGACGACATAGTACTTGTTAGTGATTCTGCCATGCAAGACGCCGCCCATTGGTTATGGTTCGAATTGGGAATAGCAGCCGAATTGAGCGGTGCTGCTGGCATTGCAGCATTATCAAACGAATTGATATCTCTTGAAGCTGGAACAAATGTTTGTTCTATCGTCTGTGGAGGCGGCACAGATGGAATATTAAATACCAACTAATTACGATTTAAAAATTGATTAATTCTGACCAACTAGGTTTAGTCCAACATGAAATGCATCGAAATTGCGAAGGCCTTTAACTGCAGCAGTAGGATCTAACGGCATACTGCTAATTAAAGGGACGACTTGTTCTGTCGAACCCCCATGTGACCTTAATGGCGCATCTAATCCTGAGAGGTCATGCTCAGACTCTTTAGTGCCAAGAACTTTATGGCGATCTGATATAATAACGAGATCTCCCATTCTATCTTCTGGTAACTCGTATTCCTTACAGGCATCTTGACGATTCAAAACAGACAAAATCCCATCTAATTTTAACAGTTGAGCTATCACCTCCTCCACAGCTGTATCGGTTGGTAGGTAGACAGTCGCAAAGGAACCCAAGGCTCCATGATGGACTACGTAAGGGTCGGTGATAGGTAAGATTACCCGCGCGGCTTTATCTCCAAGTAAGCTATCAAAAACATCCTGTAAATAAATTACGTTTGGCTTTTCCAGCTCATCGTACTTCGCATTCATCCCATGATCAGCTGTTAGAATTAAGTTTGCTCCCAATTTGTCTAGTTGAGCCCAATAGCTATCCATCATCGCATAGAATTTATTGGCACCGTCAGAACCTGGTGCGAATTTATGTTGGATATAATCTGTTGTCGACAGATACATGAGATCCGGTTTCTCAAGCTCCATTAACTTAACCCCTGCAGCAAATACAAATTCTGAGAGATCCGCACTGTAGACAGAAGGTAAATCTAATCCTGCTATTTCTAGTATATTTTCATAGCCATTATCCTGTAGAGATATTTCATTTGCTTTCTCGGCAGAAAAACATATCGATGAGCCTTTCCCAAAGGTAAGGCCGTGACCAAGTAATTTTCGCAATTTATCTTTAGCCGTTATCACAGCAATTCTGGCCCCTGCCTGTTCAAATGCGGAGAAGATGGTGGGAGCCCTCAGAAAACTCGGGTCATTCATCATCACTTCCTGGTCTGACGAATGATCATAGAAAAAATTCCCGGATATTCCATGAACGGCGGGAGGTCGGCCTGTGACGATAGATAAATTATTTGGATTGGTAAAACTTGGTATTACAGAATCCACACGAAGATCGGCTCCTCTAGATAAAATTTTCTTTGTAAATGGCATCAACCCATTTTCAACTGCTTGTTCAATGTAGTCTGGTTCCGACCCATCTATGCAGACTACGACAAGGGGAACATTTGGCCATGAATAACTGCGCCCATTTACTTCTATTTTATCCCGCATGTATAAATAACCTTATAAAAATTTCAGCGTTGAAAATGACATCATGATGTGACTGGTTTGGTTCTATTATTATTCTGAACCCTTTTCTATCAGAAACTCAATATCGTCCGCGCGCTCCTCGACCGATATCAATTTATGCCCTTTGGATTGACAAAAATGCCTGAAATCAAGAGGAGACGCTGGGTCTGTCGACCAGACGCGTATCTGCGCTCCCTTATTTAGTGTCTTCATGGCTTTTCGTGCCTTCAATACTGGCAAAGGGCACCTGAGACCAGTAGCATCTACCAAAGTTACATTGTCATTCATACCCAAATATCTCTCTTTTTACTATCCCAAAAGGCAAATCTTACGAGACTGTAAATTATCATCAGATAATACTGCCTTAAACGACCTAAAAAATAACATTAAATCAGTAGGATAAATAGCAAAAACCGCCATAAATTATTTGTGGATAAAATTAGTAGTAGTTAAAAATAATTTTTTTCTGATGTTCCTAAGGTAAAAATTTTAGTAATTATTTTCTCTTTCATCCCCTATAGGGAAAAATTATTTTATTACAGGTCATGAATTCTTTAGATATTTTCAATTATTTCATTTGCGTGAATATTGTAAAATTATCCACAATTCATCCACAACAAGATTATTTTGCTAACAAATACAAGCGATTACACATCCCTATCATAAAGACACCAAAACCGATCCGAAAACCCAATTAAATACGCGCTAGAAATGGGATTATAGCTTCCAGTGTGGCAGTTGGATTTTCCTCTGGAAGAAAATGCCCACACTGCACCGAATGTCCAGAAGCTCGTTGATCACACCAGTCGTTCCAAATGGAGATATTATCTAGATTATTACGGCCCTCCCGTTGTCCCCACAACGTCATCACGGGGCAGCCGATTTTATTTCCCATTTGTTTATCTAGTTTATCGTTCTCCCAATCCGAGGTAGCACCTGCTCGGTAATCCGCACAACAGGAAGCTATGACAGAAGCCTTGGAAAAACAGCGCAGATATTCGGCCATTGCTGGCGTACTGAAGCTATTTTCTATTTTAGCCCAAGAGTCCAATGTGTGTCGCAAATATCGCTCAGAGTCCAAACCTATCATATATTCGGGAAGACCATGTGGCTGCGCCAAAAATTGCCAATGATATCCAGATATGAAAGCCTGTGCCGTCATTTTTTCCCACATCTCTGATGTTGGGATAATATCTAAAACGACCAGTTTCCCGATCCGGTCTGGATGATCTAAAGCGAAACGATAGGCCACTCTACCGCCTCTATCATGACCAATAATCGATGCAACCTCGATGGATAGATTATTTAAAACATGCTTAATATCTCTCGCCATCGCCCGCTTGGAATATAATTGATTATCGATGTCTGGATCAGGGCCGATGCTATCACCATATCCCCTTAAATCAGGCATAATAACAGTAAAGTTTTCCATTAATATTGGTGCCATTTTATGCCAACACGCATGTGTTTGGGGGTATCCATGCAGTAATATTAATGCCTCGCCTTGGCCGCCTATACGCAAATTTATATCAGCGTTTTCTGTTGTTATTCTTTTTAATTCAAAGCCATCAAACACAAATTTTTACCTCACCCAAAATATTACGATATCTACCCTTGACAGAAGCACAGATGACACCAACTCGCCCTTTTCACTATTTTCCAGAGAATTTCGGTTCACGCTTTTCTAAAAAAGCTTTATATCCCTCTTGGAAGTCGGAAGTATCAAAACATTCAAAGCCCTCCAAAACTTCATCTTCACTCAATTTACCGCCTACGGACAAACCTTGCACAATTCTCTGGGCGAAACGCTTATGCCATCTATTCACTAACGGTGCACCAGCACAAATTCGTTCAACCATCGATCGTAACTCAAGATCGAGATCCTTCTCCAAGACTACTTTATTCAATAGTCCTTTATTGTAGGCTTCCTCGGCATTAAAGATCCGACCTTCAAATAAAATTTCAAGAGCTATTGATTTTCCCACTAGCTCTATCAACCCAGCCATTTCATAGTGGGACATCACTAAACCAAGTCTATTGACGGGAATGCCAAAACGGGAATTGTCGCTTGCAATCCTGAGATCACATACCGCAGCCAATTCCAGAGCTCCTCCAACGCATAGCCCTTGGATACGAGCAATGACTGGATGCCTGCATTCTGCTATAGCTGCCATCGCCTTATGCATTAATTTTCCGTACTCTGATGCCTTGGATGAATTCGCACGCTCCAGCTCAAATTCTTTTATATCTGCTCCCGGTCCGAGTGCCTTTTCACCGGCACCTCTTAGCACTATACATCGAACAGTTTCATCCTTATCCAAATCAATAAAAACTTGCCCAAGCTTGGCCCACATTTCCTTATTAAGAGCATTCAGTTTATCTGGTCTATTTAAAACCACGGTTGCTAATCCATCTAAACGCTCTACAAAAACGACATTATTATCATTCATACACGGTTCCTTTAAAGTAAGGGTTCTATTTACTTGCTTATTATAGCATCCTCAAGACTTGGAATACCCGCCACTCTATGTCGCACAGAGTAATTTAACGATTCTTCACCCAAAGGAGCTATCTCCCATATCCACGTCTGACTCTCCCAGGGAAATGATACATCGCTTAAAGCTGAAAACTTTTTTATCATTTTTCCTGAAGAGTCAAAAACTTCTCTCTCTATGTCTGTGATCAAACAAACGGTACCTGAGAAATTCAAGAGATAATCCAGATGGCACTCAATAATTGTTCGAGCCATCTTTTGAATATCATCTTGCTTAATTTGCAAATGTTCTTCCAGAAAAACAGAGGGCAATAGTGGTAGTTGAGACAAAATATTCAATGAAATAACCAAATCTGTCTGATCATCGTCAAGAAAACGAGTTGGCGAACGGACACTCAAATTTCCAGTTACGATGTTGTCTAAGCTTTCTGTAACATCATGAACAATCAGTTTTAAAGATGGGTTTTTCCACGCCATCCATCTAATAGGCAATGAGTGAACCAAGTCCACAAGGACGACTTCATTAAAATGGGATAATAGTTTCTTCAACGGCAAATCATAACCAAGACCCGCCCCAAAAACTATTACCCGCCTGTTGCCCTCGGATTTATCGATTGCTTTTTCTATATTTTTTTTACTTTCTGACAAATGGTTTAACCATCTGTTTTTACAGCGACCATAACGGCTAATTATAGAAATATTTTCTTTTAAAAAACCCAAACGACGCGCCGTAGGGGGACACGGAGTAATTGAAAAAAATATAGCCTCTAGTAACATTGTCTTCCAATCCGGTTTCCCTACATGTTGACATTACAGCAAATACAAAGCACTTTATACGTCATTGATGCTGGGGTGTTCTTTTCGTTTTTCGAAAAGTTCTGAGATCATACCCATGGAACCTGAACCGGTTAACTCCGGCGTAGGAAGTCGTCCGTACCCAGCCTCAGACGATAAGTTTAAACGCTGTATCTTTGTCGACCATTGATCCAGCAAAATGGAGATAGTTGGGAGAACTATATGATTAAACTACCGAAGTTTTTGACAATTTTTGCTATGATAGTTCTTTTCCCAATTTCGGCAGAAACGACGGAAACATATATTCCAATTCTTGTTCCTATAACAGGATTTCTATCCCTGGAGGGAACCGCGCAACGTAATGGAGCAATTCAAGCGCTTGATGAAGCTTCCAGCAGTCTAAAAATAAAATATGAAATCTCGGATACATCCACATCCCCAGAGATCGCCGTAACCGCCCTGCAAAGAGCATTGAGTCGGGGAAAGCCGGTGGCAATCGCAGCTCCCATATTTGGAACGCAAATGCTTGCAATGCTTCCAATTGCAAAAAGAGCGGGGGTTCCGCTTATTACGGTATCAGGTACAGCAAAACTTACGGAACTTGACAACCCGTTTATCTTTCGGTTTTTCCCCGGCGATGCTGTAGTTAAAGTTGCGCACGCTCGATATGTTACTGAAGTTTTGAGAGCAAAGCGTCCAGCTCTCTTATATCAGACTACGGCTTATGGTCAGAGCGGTTACTCCCATTTGTCAAAGGCTTTAAGAAAAGCTGGAGCGCCACTAGTTTTCGAAGAAGCACTCGCACCTTCCGTAAAAGATATGCTACCCGCATTAACCAAACTTAGAGCCTCTAAACCCGATGTAATCTTATTACACCTGCATTCGACACCAACCGCACTTGTCATTCGCCAAGCGCGCAATAGTGGGATTGAATTGCCAATTGTAGCTGGCTCAGCAATGCATCAACCATCTACCGCAAAACTTCTGAAAAACCATCAGTTGAGAGGCGTATGTGCTGAAACCGCGGCATCTCCAATCTCGGAAACCCATCCCGAATTGATCCAATTTACCACCGAGTATAAAAAACGTTTTCAAACGCTGCCCGACGCTTTCGCACTAGCTCAGTATGATGGAATGAATATGGTCATTTCAGCTTTAAGAAGTGGCGCAAAAACAGCTATGGATATTCGAAATTGGTTAGCCACAAATACATTTAATGGTCTTGCGATGAAATACAAATCAGATGGCAAGGGAAACATGGGACATGACGCAACAATCGTGTGTTACGACGGGACGACTAAAACACCGAAAATCACCAAGAAATATCTAAACGTCGACGGTACATTTAATTGATGAATTAAAGAACGAATGTTAGATATCAGCCTCCAACTCATCCTCAATGGAATTTCCCTCGGCTGTGCTTATGCTTTGATCACCCTAGGGTTTGTTTTAGTCATTAATGCAATCGGAGCTGTAAACTTCGCGCAGGGTGATTTTGTAATGGCGGGTGGCTTCCTAACAGTTGTATTGGCCGAGTATGTGGTCGCTGATAATTTTAATCCTATAAGAGCATCCGGCTTGATTATATTGCCACTCGTTCTGATAGGCATGGCATGTTTTGGCCTTTTGTTTTCGATGATCGCCTATAAACCTCTTAAAAACCGTCCTCCCGTAACAGTCTTCATTAGCACAATCGCTATGGGTTTAATTATCCAACACAGCATAAATGCTGGCTTTGGTCCTGAACCTCAAATTGGCCCAGCTTTAATCAGTTCAGGCGCGATAACTATTGGAACCCTGACGATCTCAAAACAGCAAATATCTATCATCCTTTCTGCAAGTTTTTTGATTCTATGCGTCGGTTTTTTAATGAATAAAACCCAACTGGGACGAAAATTAAGAGCCGCATCCCAAGATTCAGAAATGGCAGAATCAATCGGCATTAATGGACCGCAATGTATTTCTATTACATTTAGCCTAGCAATCGCGCTCGCTGGCGCTGCTGGCCTTTTGCTTTCCAATCAATTTTTTGTAACCACAAGTGACGGCGGACTATATATGCTAAAAGCGTATATAGCCGTTACTCTAGGTGGTTGGGGAAGGCTTGATGGGGCAGTTATTGCATCATTAGCCATAGGGTTATTTGAAGTTATTATGGCGACATTAGTCTCTTACGTTATTGCTGAAGCTCTGCTTTTTGCTGCCCTTTTATTAGTTCTCTTATTTCGCCCGTCAGGGTTATTTGCGGAAGCAATTCAAAGGAGAACCTGATGTCTTCGCTATATTCGAGAGACTTTATTGTTACGTTAATCATTATACTAATTCCGTTATGTTTAGCATTAAATACTGATTCGTATGGCCAGCGTATCATGACATTATCTGGAATATATGCGATTGCTGCGATGGGCTATCATCTCATTTTTGGTCGTCTGGGGGCTTTATCCCTGGCACAAGGGTGTTTTTTTGGGTTAGGGGCTTATTCGGCCGGTTTAATAGGAGTTCATTTTGGCTTAAGTTTTTTAACTTGCCTATTTTTTGCAGTCATATTTACAGCTCTGGTATCCTTAATCATAGCACTTCCTGTATTACGGTTAGAGTCACATTATTTTGCCTTGGCAACTCTTGGAATTGCTCAGGTTGCTCTACTAATCGCTATAAATTGGACAGAGGTTACAGGGGGAGCAAATGGAACATATGGCATCCCGCAATTGGATTTATTTGGCATGGAGCTTTCCTCCTCTCACGACGCGCTTATCTTTGTTTGGGTTATTTTGATCATCGTCGTGAGTTTAACTTTTTGGATGATGCGAGCTCCGTTCAATTATCAAGTAACTCTTTTAAAAGATACTCCAGAAGTTGCTGCCTCATCAGGTATAGACATCGGCAGATGGCGCTTAACTTTCTTTATAATGAGTGCCATTTTTGGGGCGACAGCGGGAGCACTTCAAGCCTATACGATTGGTGTAGTCTCCCCTGCTACTTTGGAATTTCAAGTAATGGTGAGTATCCTTGCTATGACTGTGATCGGAGGGAAAAATCATCCCGCGGGTGCTGTGATTGGGGCAATATTGCTCACCCATCTTCCAGAATGGTTTCGCTTCTTAGAGACGCATTATTTAATTGCCTATGGGGTGGCTCTTCTTTGTGCCATCATTATTATCCCAAGTGGATTTTTTGGTTTATTTGAAAAATTTATAATTAACAATCCCGCCTATGGTTCTAAAAGCTTACCATCCAAAGAAAATAAAGCTGTCTCTGACCTAGGCAGCACCTCATTAGAAATACAAGGCCTCGTAAAAACATATGGGGGGATCAAGGCTTTAAAAAATTTAAATATGACCCTACAGAGCTATCAAATAGTTGGCCTAGTCGGTCCAAATGGATCAGGAAAATCAACACTGATAAATATTATTTCAGGATTACAACGCCAAGATGAAGGAACTATTAAACTAGATGGCTCTTTTATAGAAAACATTGCCTCTTACAAACGATCAAATAAAGGGTTAGCGCGAACATATCAAACGCCTTTACGTTCCTCAGACCTTAACGTTTTTCAGGCTATTTTAGCTTGTTCATCAAACCAACATAATCTGAAATATAGAGATAACCAAACACATGCGATTTTAAGAAATTCGCGATTAATCTCCAAGACCGCAAGTATGGTAGGTGACTTATCCACCGCAGACGTCCGAGAACTGGATCTTTGTATGGCGTTAGCAACAGAACCAAAAATATTACTATTGGACGAACCCGCCGCCGGTTTATCATCTGCAGAACAACAGTTTTTGAGCACTAAAATCCGTCAATTAGCTCAATCGGGAATATCAATCTTGATTGTGGATCACTCGATGGATTTTTTACTACCCGTAGTTGATCGTTTAATATGCCTTGATCAAGGTTCAGTGGTAGCAGAAGGAACACCGGCAGAAGTTTTAGCCGATCCTAGAGCCTTGAAATTGTATTTTGGAAACTCCCCTTTATGAATAACGTTACCCTAACCATAAACAATCTCAATGGGATTCATAAAAGTGAACAAACCATCCGGGACATCGAAATTACGCTTAAAGAGCATCAGTCTATGGTAATCTTTGGAGCCAATGGGGCAGGAAAAACGAGCCTATTGAGAGCTATAATGGGGTTAGATAAAATCTCTTCTGGAACCATTCAATTGAATGGACAGAACTTTCATACTATGAGTACACGACAGCGAGCGCATTTGGGAATTGGTTATTGTCCAGAGGGCCGACGCTTATTTCCAGGATTAACCGTTTGGGAAACCTTAGCAGTTACCTTCAATGGAAAAAAAGCAGAAAGAGATCGACGCATTGAAGAAATCTTTCAACTTCTGCCAGCCTTGAAAATTAAAAGAGGCGACAGGGCATGGTCTTTATCCGGAGGACAACAGCAGATGCTCGCAATTGCTAGAGCTACTATCAACAATCCTAAACTAATCTTACTAGACGAACCAACACTAGGTTTATCACCCATAATGATAGATGAAATCATGGAAATTATAGGCTCTGTAAAAGATAATGGGGCCACTATCCTTATGGCTGAACAGAAAATAGAGCCTAGTCTTTCAATAGGAGATTTAGTTGTCGTTTTATCCAGAGGAGAGATAATATACAAAGGACCGGGTGATGATATTGACCCTGATCAAATCGCTAGTATGGTAATGACCGGCAGCTTTGAACCTATCTCTAACTGAGGAATTCGCATTTACTTTTCACACTTTCAAATGAAACTTAAACAATAGCAAACTAAGGATCTAGCATGACCGGCGCCCTGACCCCTGACTTTAATAAAAGTCCTGCCCAACTGGCTGCAAATATATTATTAGATATAGAGGCAATTCATATTAGGCCCGATAATCCATTCACTTTCACGTCAGGTCGGTTATCACCAGTATATGTCGACTGTAGAAGAATTATATCTTTTCCCCGAGCCCGGTCAGAGTTAATGGAAATGGGTGTTAATCTTTTAAATCATAAAGCTGGAGTTGAAGCCTTCGATGCAGTAGCAGGTGGGGAAACAGCCGGGATACCCTTTGCAGCTTGGATCGCTGAACTTTTAGGTCTACCCATGTTGTATATTCGAAAACAGGCAAAAGGTTTTGGCAGAAATGCTCGGATAGAGGGAACCTTTAAAGAAAACGCAAATATTTTACTTGTCGAGGACCTCGCAACAGATGGCGGGAGTAAACTGAGTTTCATAAATGCTATCCGAGAAGCAGGTGGGAAAGTGAACCATTGTTTTGTTGTTTTTCATTATGGGAATTTTCCAGAGAGTACTGTAAATTTGAAATCGGCGGGTGTCTCACTTCATGGTCTTTGCACCTGGTGGGATGTTCTCGATGTTGCAGCAACCCGTAATTATACGGCAGACCAAATAAAAACGGTCAAAGATTTCTTGAATAACCCAGATGGCTGGGCAGACCGGAATAAATCAAGTTAGGTTCAAATAACGCTATCTTTTTTAGGATGATAAAGAGGGAATTATAAAATGCTGATAATTCATGGGCGTAGAAATTCGTCTAATGTTCAGAAGGTTGTTTGGGCGCTTAATGAAATGGAGGTATCGTATAAACGCTTAGACGTTGGAGGTGAATTCGGTATTGTTAACGAGCCCCCATATCTTGCAATGAATCCCAACGCCAGAGTTCCCACCATGGAAGAGGATGGTTTTATACTTTGGGAGTCTAACGCTATCGTTCGTTACCTAACCGCTAAGCACGACACCGGAGGCCTTTATCCTTCTGACCCAAAAGTCCGAGCCTCGGCCGATCGTTGGATGGATTGGCAACATACCAGTGTAGGCCAATACATTACTCCAATTTTCTGGGGTCTGGTTAGAACCCCAGAGGGTGAGCGGGATTTAGCTCTTATAGAGTCAAGCCGCCTTGGTATGATCGAAGCAATGCAGATTTTGAACAACAATTTATCTGATAAAAACTTTGTAGCTGGCGATTCATTTACCATGGGCGATATCCCATTAGCTATACACGTTTATCGCTGGTTCCGGCTAATACAAGATCGGCCTAGAATGGAACATTTAGAAAATTGGTTTGATCGCCTTTCTAAACGATCCGCATTTAAAACCCATGTATTGGATATTCCTTTCACCTAAAGGAAAAGTAGCTTTGGATCTAACTATACAGAAACTGCATTGCTGTAGATAGTTTAAGAAAGACAAAATGATGAGGGTTGGACTGTGGCTATTGGGGCTCTTAGTTTCACTGGCAACACTAAATTCGACTGAGGCATGGACCAAGCAACGTCTTGTAATTGGAGTGACGCAATTTCCTTCGACACTCAATCCTCTAATAGACTCAATGTTGATAAAATCGTACGTCTTAGCCATGGCACGGCGTCAGATTTCAATAATTGATCACAACTGGGAGCCAGTGTGCCAGCTTTGTACTGAATTGGCGACTTTTGAAAACGGTCGCGCCAAGGTATTCCTTCTAAAAGATAAATACGGAAAGGATACTGGAGAAAAGGGTGTTAGAACCCGGTTTACTCTCAAAGATGAACTTTTTTGGGGGGACGGCATGCCAGTAACGACTGAAGATATCTTTTTCACATGGCAAGTAGGTAAGCACAAAGAGACAGGTGTAACCAACCATCAATCTTTCACAGATATCATCGATATTGAAGTCCACGATACTAAATCGTTCACTATTATAAACAAGAAATTAGACTACAGATATTATGCATTAAGTGGATTTAGTATTCTCCCCGCACATCTCGAGAGAGAAGCCTTTAAAAAACCACGCGACTATAGGAAAAAGACGCTATACCAAACAAATCCTACGCATCCGGGGTTATATAATGGCCCGTATCGTATTACTAAGATCGTCTCTGGATCGTATATTGTTTTGGAACAGAATGAGTATTGGAAGGGGAAGCCTCCCGGATTCAAACAAATACAAGTTAAAACAATAGAAAAAACCTCTGCATTAGAAGCTAATCTTTTATCTGGGGCGATCGACTATATCGCAGGAGAGGCAGGGCTTTCACTAGATCAAGCGGTATCATTTGAGAAGCGACATTCTCAAAGATATAAGGTTTCGTATAAACCAGGATTGATCTACGAACATCTAGATTTAATGTTGGACAATCCAATACTTTCCGACCTTAGAGTTCGAAAAGCATTAATCCATTCCATCGACCG
>TARA_B100001057_G_scaffold479314_1_pt1 | contig 19487 bp, 19 predicted proteins | sample TARA_B100001057 | Tara Oceans TARA_B100001057 (sample SAMEA2621839) | marine metagenome | biome: marine biome (ENVO:00000447); feature: surface water layer (ENVO:00002042); material: "saline water (ENVO:00002010), including plankton (ENVO:xxxxxxxx)" | depth 5 m
AGTTTATGAAATTAGATCAATTAATGACACTTCATTAATAATAGGAATCCCAAGATCATTTGCTTTAGTAAATTTTGCTGGACCTAAATTGTTTCCTGCCACTAAATAATTAGTATTTGAGCTAATAGATGAACTTATTTTTCCACCATTATTTTCTATAAGGTTTTTAATCTCATCTCTACTATGCATTTTAAAAACTCCAGAGATTACAAAAGTTAAATTTGACAAAGAAGAGCTTACATTATCCTCTCTATTATCAATAAAATTAAGACCTGCTAATTTTAATTTACTTATCAGATTCTTATTATTTTCATCATTAAAATAATCTTTTATACTAGCAGCAGTTTTTTCTCCTATTTCATCAATACCAAATAAAGACTCGAGATCCATTAACATTAGTTCATCAATTGATTTAATTTTTTTTAATATTTTTTTTGAGGCAGATTCACCAACATATCTAATCCCTAGACCATATAAAACTTTTTGAAATGATTTTGACTTAGAGTTTTTAATACCCCTTTTTAAATTTTCAACAGATTTATCAGCATACCCCTCAAGTAAGGAAATTGAATCATAGTCAAGATAAAAAATATCTGATATATCTTTTATATACCCTTTTTCATATAAAAGTTTTATGGTTTCGTCACCTAGACCGTCAATATTCATAGCTTTTCTAGAGGCAAAATGTTGGATTCTTCCAATAGCTTGTGGTTTACAGTCTTTAATGTTTGGACAAAAAAAGTTAGCCTCAGAATCTAATTTTACCAGTTTAGAATCACACTCAGGACAATTTTTTGGGAAATCAATTATATCATTTTCAGATCCTCTATTTTCAATATCTATTCCAGTAATTTTAGGAATGATTTCACCTCCTTTTTCAACATAAACATGATCATTAACTCTAAGCCTTAACTTCATCATTTGATCAAAGCTATGCAGTGAGGCTCTTTTAACAGTTGATCCAGAAATTAAAACCGGTTCTAAATTTGCAACTGGTGTGATTGCACCAGTTCTTCCTACATTGAAAGAAATTGAATTTAATTTTGTTACTAAATTTTCAGCCTTATATTTATAAGCAATAGCCCATCTAGGAAACTTGGATGTAAAACCTAATTTCTTTTGGAGATCTATATTATTGACTTTAATAACAATTCCATCAATCTCAAATGGCAGACTTGATCTATTTTTCTCCCAAAAATTAACATAGTCCTTAACACCATTTAATCCATCTACAACTTTTTCATAATTAGGAACATCAAACCCCATTTGTCTCGCTGAATCTAGAAGCTCAGAGTGATTTTTTATTTTAACATCATCTGAGACTATTGAGTAAAGAAAACATTGCAGAGGTCTTTTGGCAACTTCATTTGAATCAAGTAGTTTTATACTTCCTGAAGCTGTATTTCTTGGATTTTTAAATAATGGCTCACCTAATTTTTCTCTGTTTCTGTTCAATTGATTAAAGGAATCATTTCTCAATATTATTTCACCTCTAATTTCAAACTTATTTAAAACTAATTTATTTAGCTTTAATGGTACTGATCTAATTGTCTTTATGTTTTTAGTGATATTATCTCCATGAGTCCCATCACCTCTTGTAAGAGCACGTATAAGCCTACCATCTTCATATAATAAATTAACAGAAGCACCATCATATTTTAATTCACAACAAAAATCAAAATTTTCAGTTTTAAGTGTCTTAACTATCCTATTATACCAAGATTCTAATTCATCATTAGAGTAGGTGTTATCCAGGGAAAACATTTGAAAAATATGTGATTCAGAATTGAACTTTTCTGACAAGCCACCGCCAACTCTATTTGAAGGAGAATTTTCATCATAAAACTCAGGATATTTAGACTCAAGCTCAATCAGCTCATTAAGTAATTTATCATATTCAAAATCACTAATTAAATTTTCATCAAGATCATAATAATTATGGTTATGATTATTAATTATTTCCCTCAACTCAAAAATTTTAGATTTTATTTCATTCATTTTAAAATTTGAGTTTTACTAACCTTTTTTTACCTCTAAAATCATTCTTAAAGTTAACATGATTTATACTATAATTCGTTAATAATTCATTAAATTCTTTCATATAATTAGGATTTATTTCAAGGTAAATTATGCCATTTTTTGAGAGATTTACTGATGCAAATTCCAAGATTTTGTCGTAAAAATGCAGAGGATTATCTTCTGGGGTAAATAGGGCAATATCTGGTTCATATTTAACATTTGCATCTAATTTACTTGATTCACTGGGAGGTATATATGGAGGATTAGATATAATTAAATCATATTTTTTATTTACTCTGGAAATTAAGTTAAGATCAAGTTCAATTATTTTGATATTTGACCTAAGTTTTTTTTTGTTAATCTCACATACTTTAAGTGCTTGAGTTGAAATATCACATACGGTAACATCCAAATAACTATTATTAATATCTATAGATATCCCAATACAACCTGACCCTGTGCATAAGTCAATTACACTTTTTTGACTATCAATATTATAATGATCTTGAATTAACCAATCTACTAGTTCCTCAGTTTCAGGTCTGGGAATTAATACATTTTCATCAACGAAGAAATCATTTCCATAAAAGTTTTTTTTATTTATTATATAATCGATAGGATAATCATCCATGATCATTTTCATTTTTAGGAGTAAGGTATTCTCTAATTTTGAAGATAAAATTAAATTAGGTTCTAAAGCAATTTTAATAGGGTCTATATGACACAGATCTTTTAAAAGAATTTTATATATATAATCAGACTCATTATTTGAGAGACTCAAATTATTTCTATATAAACTTCTCATCTGAATAATATTCATAATAATCTTTTTAACATCCATACTGGGCATGCAGTGTGACCTGTATTACCTAATGGATTGTCTATATAATCAAACCCTTTTCTTAGGTATAATTTCTGCGCATTAATCATGTTAGGCATTGTTTCTATATAGCATTTTTTAAAATCAGATTCAACAGCAAACTTCAAACAAATTTCAATCATCTTGTCTCCAATACCTCTCCCTCTTATAGATTTATGAAAATACATTTTTTGAAGTTCACAAATATCTATATCACCATCTCTAAGTGGACTAATGCCAGCACCACCATGTATTTTATTATTATTCACTACAACAAAATATGCTGTTCTATCAGATTGATAAGACTCAAACATATTATCAATTTCTGGATCCTCGTATGCAGAACCTATTTTAGGTATATCCATTTCAATTAGAACTTCTCTAATTACAATTGCTATATTTTTATTATCAGATTCATTTATAGGTCTAATTAACATAATTGAGATTTTAACTTAAATTTACAATTCTAAATTTTAACACTTATTAAATTGGGTGACATTAAATTCATGAAAAGATGTATTGAGCTTGCATCAAAGAATATAGGATATACTTATCCAAATCCTTTGGTAGGTTCTGTTTTAGTATACAAAGACAAAATAATTGGAGAAGGATCTCACTCAAAATATGGTGAAAGTCATGCAGAGGTTAATGCAATAAACAGTGTGAAAGATAAAAGTTTACTAAATGACTCAACATTGTATGTTAATCTTGAACCATGTAATCACTATGGTAAAACTCCCCCATGCACAGAGGCAATAATAAATAATAATATTAAAAAAGTTGTAATTGGTTCTCAAGACCCTAATAAATTAGTTAATGGTAGTGGAATAGAAAAACTAAGATCAAATGGCTGTAATGTTAGTGTAGGGATAATGAATAAAGAGTGTAATGAACTTAATAAAAGATTTTTTACATATCACAAACTTAAGAGACCTTATATTATTTTAAAATGGGCAGAATCAAAGGACGGATATATTAGCCCAATTAAATCTTTTAAGACACTAAAAAAAGTAAATTGGATCTCAGGGGAAGATGCAAAGAAGTTGTCACATAGATGGCGAAGTCAAGAACATTCAATTTTAGTTGGAGTTCAAACTATAATTGATGATGATCCTATTCTAACTACAAGATTTGTAGAAGGTAGAAGTCCAATTAGATTTGTTTTAGATCCTAATTCGAGAATTCCAAAAGACTCAAAAATTTTATCAGATAATGTAAAAACAACTATTTTTTCAAAAAAAGAAAACAAATTAATACCTAATTATACTAAAGCAATTGAATTTGATAATATTAATTCAATTGTTGAATCTATTTACAAGACGAATATTCATTCAATTATTGTTGAAGGCGGTACAAAAACAATTAATCATTTTCTATTAAATAACCTGTGGGACTCAATTAGAGTTTTTAAGTCCAAGGCAAAAATTGGAAAAGGAATTAAGGGTCCAAATGTAAACCTTGAGGAATTTACTATGACCAATTTACAGGATGACATACTTTATGAGTTTAATAGACTAAATACTTAGAAAAGAGCACGTATAATCTCTGGACACCTAATAGGCTTCATTGAATCAGAATTTAAGAATGCAAGCAATGTTTTCCCCTCAGTTGTTTTTTCGCCACTATCATTAAAAATTTCATATGAAAATTCAATAGATGATGTTGGTTTTTTTGTGCAGTAAACTTTAACTTTAAAAGAATCTCCAAAAAATAAGGGCTTTAAAAACCTTAGTTCACAATTAACTACTGGAAGGATAATTTTGTTTTTTTCAATCTCCTGGTATGGTATGTTTAATTTTTCTAACCATTCAATTCTTGCAAATTCAAAAAATTTTAGATAATTACTATGATGGACAATACCCATTTGATCAGTTTCGTAATATCTGACTTTAATTTCATTAGTTGTAAAATTCATTTTAATTAATTTATGAAGGAATTTATAATTTTTCTTACAAATTTATCTAAAGTGATTTTAAATAAAAAAAAATTAATAATCAATAGTAATCTTTATTTTTTTTTGATTTTTTTTAACTAATATTTGTAATTAACCAAAAACATTATTTCATAAATAAATTCAATTAAAATCTAGCTGAGAAAAAAATGAGTCAAACACCTTCTGTAGTATGGAACAAATGTTTATCCTTTATAAAGGATAACATCCAGCCTCAGGCATTTAAAACTTGGTTTGAACCTATTATTCCAGTTAAATTAACAGATGATGTTTTGAGTATACAAGTTCCTAGTAAATTTTTCTACGAGTGGCTTGAAGAACACTATGTAAAAATTTTACGTCTAGCCCTGACCAAAGAATTAGGATCAGAAGCTAAGCTTGTTTACATTATTAAGATGGAGAATACGTTTGGTAATAAAATGCCATTTACCGAAAAAATTCCAAGTTCATCAAGCAACTCAATAAAATCTCAGTCAATTGAATCACCCTTTAGTTCATTTGCCTCAGAACTAAAGAATCCATTTGTAATACCTGGAATTAGAAATCTGGAAATTGAATCGCAATTAAATCCAAATTATACATTTGAAAATTTTCTGGAAGGAGATTCTAACAGACTAGCTAGATCGGCAGGTATCGCAGTCTCAAATAAACCTGGAGGAACATCCTTCAATCCTCTACTAGTCTATGGCGGTGTAGGTCTTGGTAAAACTCACCTAGCTCATGCAATTGGAGTTGATGTTAAACAAAAGTATCCAGACAAGACAGTATTGTATATCTCTGCAGAAAAATTTACTCAGCAATATGTTGACTCAGTTAAGAAAAATACTCGAAATGATTTTATTCACTTCTATCAAATTATTGATGTTTTAATTGTTGATGATGTACAATTCTTATCAGGAAAATCTGGAACACAAGATGTATTTTTCCACATATTTAACCATCTACATCAAAATGGTAAACAGGTAATTTTAACTTCTGATAAAGCTCCTATTGATATGCAAGACATTGAACAAAGACTTTTATCCAGATTTAAGTGGGGGCTTTCAGCTGAATTACAGAATCCAAACTATGAGACAAGAGTCTCTATCCTAAAAAATAAACTTTACAGAGATGGTGTAGAAATTCAAGATGAAGTCATTGAGTTTGTTGCTAAAAACATTAACTCAAACGTAAGAGAACTAGAAGGTGCAATTATTTCTTTGATTGCTCAATCTTCATTTAACAAAGCTGAAATTACTGTTGAGTTGGCAAAAGAAGTAATTAATAAGTTTGTTAAGAATAATAGAAGAGAGGTTTCTATTGATTATATTCAAAAAGTTGTATCTGATTACTTCCAAATGGATATTCAAACTCTTCAGTCTAAGACAAGAAAAAGACATATTGTTCAAGCTAGACAAATTGCAATGTATTTCGCAAAAAAATTCACTAAGGCCTCATTAGCTAGCATAGGTACACAAATTGGAAGAAGAGACCATGCAACTGTTCTCCATGCATGCAAAACAGTAGATAATCTAAGCTTTACTGATAAGCAGTTTAGAAAATATGTTGAGGATCTAAATCAGAAATTATCTAATTAGATTTATCTATATATACCTCTGCTATTTATCCAGCGAATATATGCTTTCTTATTCCTGTTATGTCCAGCTAGATCACTTGCAAAAAGGTGATACCCTCTGTTAGAAGGATTTGCTACCATGAATAAATATTTATGTCTTTCATAGTTCAGTACTGCATCTATAGCTGATATATCAGGCATTGTAATTGGTCCTGGGGGGAGCCCTTTTATTTTATATGTATTATACTTTGAATCTAATTTAAGATCTCGATACAAAACTCTTCTTATTATTGTGTCAAAATTATTGTAATATTCTTTAATTGTATATATAACAGTTGGATCAGCTTGAAGCCTCATATTACTTCTTAATCTATTTACATATAAACCAGCAACCCTAGGACGTTCATCAACTTTTCTGCTTTCAAGCTGGACTATTGAAGCGAGTGTAATAACATCAAATTTAGTAAGTCCTAATTCTTCTGATTTTTTCGATCTTTCTTGGTTCCAGAATTTATTATACTCACTTAACATTCTATCTCTAAAATCCTCAGAGCTAGTATTCCAATAGATGTTGTATGAATTTGGAATAAATATAGAGAGAACATTTTTTTCATTTAAATTATTCTTTTTAAGAAAGCTTTGATCTCTAAATGCTAATAGCAAGGAAATACTGTCCTCATATATTTGATTAGAGACTCTTCCTGCTAAGTCCTCAACTCGTTCCTGATTATTAAAAGTGACATTAACAGGAGTATTATTGAATTTTAAGGAATTAATAATATCATTGTTTCCTATCCCCTTTTTTATTTTGAATCTTCCTGTTTTTTTATTATCTAAATATTCTAGTTTTTTTGCAACATTATAAAATGTTTTTTCAGATTTAATATATTTTGAAATAGAATCTTTAAAAGCTACACTATCGTCTTTCATTACATATAGGAAAATACTTTCAGTTTCAAATGAAGTGTTGGATTTATAATATTTATTATAATGATCCATAATGAAAATTAAAGACAAAATTGAAATTGGTATTATAATTTTTAAATATTTCATTAATTTAAAATTTTTTGAAATAAAACCTCATCATTAAATTTATTATTGTAAAATACCCAATCTTTTTTTAAACCAACTTTACAATAGCCATTTTTTTCAAATAATGAAATGCTTTTAAGATTATTTGAAGAAATATTGGCATATAGCTGATGAATTGGCAGATGATTTAAAACATACTCTTCAATTAATTTTAATGATAAAGAACCTATACCTTTAGACCTAAATCTTTCAAATATAACAATTCCAATCCCAGCCCTTCTACTAATGTGATCATAATCGAAGAGGTCTATAAACCCGAATGAATTAGAATCATCATATACTACAAGCCTTACTTGTTTATGATCAATAATATCCAGGTGAGAATTTTCAATAAATTTTTTCAAAGTGTGTTTTGAAAAAGGTGAGGAAGTACTAGAATAAACCCATAGGGATTTATCATTTTCAACATCGTACATCATTTCAAGATCAGAAGGTTCTAGAGCTCTAAGTCTTAATTTCATCTTGTTCTAGTTAAACAATAGTTAAAATATAATTATTAAATATTTAATATCTTATTTTTATAAATAAAAAAATGAAGCTGTATTTAAAAATTATATGTTTATCCACTTTTTGCTCTATTATATCTTTTTTGATATTTAGCAGTGTTAACAAATATGACAAAAAAGATTATCAAACCAAATTTATTAATGACACTGTCTCTGCTTTTTCAGTTAATAATACCACTCAAAAAAATCTCGGTATATCCTCACTTCCAGATTTAACTTTTGCCGCTAGCAAAACTATTGATGCAGTGGTTCATGTAAAAAACACTAGTATAGTTGAAGAAAGCGATAGCTGGGCTTTACAATTTTTCTACGGAGATGACTCTAAGAAAAAGGTGGGAACAGGATCAGGGGTAATAATTTCACCTGATGGCTATATTATTACTAATTATCATGTAATTGAGAATTCATCTGAAGTAATTGTAACTACAAATAATAATAAAGAATATAAAGCTGAAATTATTGGATTTGACGAGGTAACAGATATAGCAGTACTTAAAATTGACTCTAATATCAAATTAGACTATATCTTCTTTGGTGATTCAGATTCAACATTAATTGGAGAATGGGTCCTTGCAGTTGGTAATCCTTATAATTTAAATTCAACTGTTACTGCTGGTATAGTAAGCTCAAAATCAAGAGACCTAAATGAGTATGATCAAAAAAATCAATCATTCATTCAAACTGATGCAGCAGTAAACTTTGGAAATAGTGGTGGTGCTTTAGTTAATATTCAAGGTGAATTGATAGGAATTAATACCTTAATCCAGTCCATGACTGGTGGATATGTTGGATACTCTTTTGCTGTTCCCAGTAACACTGTAAGAAAAATATTTGAAGACATCATTGAGTATGGAGATGTTCAAAAAGGACTTCTAGGAGTAAGAGGTGTAGCATTAAAATCATCATATTCCAGACAACTTAATATTAATGAAACAGAAGGCTTTTATATTGATGAAATCGAAGAAGGGTTTGGAGCTGGTTCTGCTGGATTAACTAGAGGTGATATAATCAAGTCTGTAGATGGTTTTAAAATTAATAGATTTTCTGACTTATCTGGATACTTATCATCTAAAAGACCTGGTGATAAAGTTGAGGTAGATTATGTGAGAGAAGGAAAATTAAAAACAGCTATTGTGACTTTGAAGAAAAGCTCAAATTAATGAGAATTGATGTTCTTACTTTATTTCCAGATCTCTTTGATAATCTTAATTATTTCTCAATTATAAAAAAAGCAGTTGACTCTAATAAGGTTGAAATTAAAACACACAATCTTAGGGAGTTTGCTGATAATTCGAGGAAAGTTGATGACTATCCTTACGGTGGATTCCCTGGGATGGTGATAAAAATAGAACCCATTGATAGGTGTATTGAACATCTTAAAGAAATTAACAATTATGATGAAATAATTTATCTCACACCTGATGGAGACCTTTTAAATCAAAAAACAGCAAACTATTTTTCTACATTAAAAAATATAATAATCATTTGTGGTCATTATAAAGGCATTGATCACAGAGTCAGAGAGCATCTTGTAACAAAAGAAATTTCAATAGGAGAATTTGTGGTATCCGGAGGAGAACTTCCTGCAGCAGTTCTTTGTGATTCAATAATAAGATTACTACCTGGAATTATAGGTGATGAGTCGTCAGCCTTATCTGATACCTTTCAAGATAATCTACTATCTCCACCTATTTACACTAGGCCTGAGATTTATAAAGGGATGCGAGTTCCTAAGGTTCTATTATCTGGTAATGAAAAGGAGATTCAGAAATGGAATGACGAAAAATCAGTTGAAAGAACAAAATTACTTAGACCAAATCTTTTTGATAATGATTAAAAAAGGTTTATTTTTGCGCGTGTTTGTAATTAATCACAACAACTAAAAAAAATCTAATGGATTCAACAGTTAGCTTAGTTCAAGAAAAACTTATCACAAAAAATGATTTTCCAGCTTTTTCATCTGGTGACACAATTACAGTTTATTATGAGATCAGAGAAGGTGATAAAGTTAGAACTCAATCCTTTAAAGGAGTTGTTATACAAATTAAAGGAAGAGGAGAATCTAAAACATTTACAATTAGAAAAATGTCTGGAACTGTTGGAGTTGAGAGAATCTTCCCACTAAACATGCCTGCTTTAAATAAAATTGAAGTTAACAAGAAAGGTAAAGTTAGACAATCGAGAATTTACTACTTTAGAGAGCTAAGAGGAAAGAAAGCAAGGATTAAAGAAGTATAAATCTTATGTCAAAAATTAAAATAGCCAATCCCATAGTCGAGATAGATGGTGATGAAATGGCTAGAATTATCTGGAAATTTATCAAAGAAAAATTAATCCTAGACTATTTAGAACTTGATATTATATATTATGATCTAGGAATAAAGTCTAGAGATAAAACTGATGATCAAATTACAATTGATGCAGCTAATGCTATTAAGAAATATAATGTTGGTATTAAATGTGCAACAATTACTCCAGACGAACAAAGGGTTGAGGAATTTTCTCTCAATAGAATGTACAAATCTCCTAATGGTACCATTAGGAATATTGTTGGTGGTACTGTTTTTAGAGAACCTATTATTTGTAGATCAATACCAAGATATGTTCAAGGTTGGTCTAGACCAATCTGTATAGGAAGGCATGCATTTGGCGACCAATATCGTGCAACCGATGTTACAACTCATGGTCCAGGGAAGTTAGAGATGAGATTTACACCTTCAGATGGCTCGAAGTCGAAAACTTGGGAAGTATATAATTTTGATGAGGATGGTATCGCAATGTCTATGTATAATATTGACTCATCCATTTATGGTTTTGCAAGATCATGTATGAATATGGCCTTAACCAAAAGATGGCCGCTATATCTGTCAACTAAGAACACGATATTAAAAGCTTATGACGGCCGCTTTAAAGATATATTTGAAGAAGTTTTTGAAAACGAGTTTAAAGACAAATTTGAAAAAGAAAATATAACATATGAACACCGACTCATTGATGATATGGTTGCTGCTGCAATTAAGTGGAAAGGAGGTTTTGTATGGGCTTGTAAGAATTATGATGGAGATGTTCAATCTGATATTGTAGCTCAAGGTTTTGGATCTTTAGGACTAATGACATCAACACTAGTTACACCTGATGGGAAAACTTTAGAAGCAGAGGCAGCTCATGGAACTGTAACTAGACATTACAGAAGACACCAACAGGGTGAAGAGACATCTACAAATCCTATCGCATCAATCTTTGCTTGGACAAGAGGTTTAATGCACAGAGGTAAACTTGATGATAATAAGGAGTTAATTAAATTCTGTAAAATTTTAGAAGAAGTTTGTATTGAGACAGTAGAAGATGGTAAGATGACCAAAGATCTGGCGATGCTTGTCTTTAGAGAAGATTTAGTTGAATCAAATTTTCTTACTACACAAGAATTCCTTGGTGAACTCAAAAAAAATTTAGACTTAAAATTAAATTCTGTAGATTAATGAGTTTTTACAAGGTTACAGAGCAAGAATCAAATCATAAAGATTTAGAAAAGAAATCTGTAAGTGAACTTGTTAAAGCTATGCACTATGAAGATAATAATGCTTTAAAAGCCGTAAATAAAGTTCTGCCTGATGTCACGAATCTAATTGAAAATATTGTACCCAAAGTTAAGAAAGGTGGCAGACTGTTCTATATAGGAGCAGGTACTAGCGGGAGACTTGGTGTTTTAGATGCTTCAGAGTGTCCTCCAACGTTTGGTACACCTCCAGAGAAAGTTGTCGGTTTAGTGGCTGGGGGCATACCTGCACTTTACAGTTCAATAGAAATTGCTGAAGATGATTTGAGTCAAGCTTGGAAAGATCTTTCTGAGCACAACATTACTGATGGTGACTTTGTAATTGGAATTGCTGCTTCAGGAACTACCCCTTATGTTGTTGGAGGTCTAAAAGCCTGTCAAGATAATAACATATCTACTGGATGTATTGTATGTAACGAGAACTCCCCTCTATCAAAGTATGCTGATTTTAAAATTGAAGTTATCGTTGGTCCAGAATTTTTAACTGGTAGTTCAAGATTAAAGGCTGGGACTGCTCAAAAACTTATCCTTAATATGATCTCAACAATCTCAATGATTATTGATGGACATGTAAGAGGAAATAAAATGATTGATATGCAAATGAGTAACGCAAAGCTCAACATAAGAGCAAGAAGAATTATTATGGAAGAATTAGGGGTTAATGAGGAAAAAGCAAACGAATTAATTTTGAAGCACAAGAGCATCCGCTCTGCCATTGATAATTATTCAAATGAATAAATACTTAAGGAAGGGGTTTATTCAAGTTTTTGTGGGCATATCTCTATGTTTTATTGCTCCAGTAGTTGTTTCACAGGCATTTAACAACCAAGATCATCCTTTATTTTTATTTGTACTTATTATTGGCGCAATTCTTCTTGTATTAGCTATTTTCTGTGGATACAGAGGGATTAATAATATATTAAATGGTACCCTTGGGCCTAAGAATAAATTAAATTGATTTATTTTTGAATAGATTTAGCTATGATAAATATAATTTTTCCAGATGATTCCATAAAAAAATTTGACAAAGGTGTCAAGGTTATCGATGTTGCTAAGAGTATTAGCGAGGGTTTAGCAAGAAAAGTTATTTCAGCATCATTTAATAATGAAACTCTTGAACTTGATTCAGAATTAATCACTGATGGCAATATCAAACTTTATACATGGGATGATGATGAAGGAAAGCAAGCATTTTGGCATTCATCAGCTCATATTTTAGCTCAAACAATAAAATTTTTCTATCCTAAATCTAAATTAACAATTGGTCCTTCAATTGAAAATGGTTTTTACTATGATGTTGATTTTGGAGATGAAACTGTTTCAGAAAAAGACTTTTTAAGGATTGAATCAAAATTTCTCGAGTTTTCACGAAATGATTTCAAATTTAAAATGAAAAGCATTTCAAAAGAAGAAGCTCTAGAATTTTATAAAAAAGAGAAAAATGAATACAAAATTGAGTTAATTGAAGCTCTTGATGATGGAACTATTACATTTTGTGATCATGCAGATTTTAGTGATTTGTGTAAAGGTGGTCATATTCCATCAACTGGAATTGTTAAAGCTGTTAAACTTCTAAATATTGCCGGTGCATATTGGAGAGGTGATGAGAAGAATAATCAATTAACAAGAATTTATGGTATTTCATTCCCTAAGCAAAAGTTACTTACAGAATATCTTGAATTAGTAGAAAAAGCTAAAGAAAGAGACCACAGAAAAATAGGTAAAGAGCTAGAATTATTTACATTTTCAAGTAGAGTTGGGCAAGGACTACCACTCTGGTTACCAAACGGAACAGAGCTAAGAGATAGGTTACAAGATTTTCTTGAAGATGCTCAAAAAAGAGCTGGTTACAAGAAAGTTATGTCCTCACATATAGGAGCAAAAGAATTATATGAAACTTCAGGACACTATGAGAAATATGGAGCAGATAGTTTTCAACCAATATCTACCCCCAATGATTCTGAAACTTTTATTTTAAGACCAATGAATTGTCCTCACCATTGTGAGATTTATAATGCGAAGCCACAGAGCTATAGAGATCTTCCTTTAAGACTTGCAGAGTTTGGTACTGTTTACAGGTATGAACAGAGCGGAGAATTACATGGTCTAAGCAGGGTGAGAGGATTTACTGTTGATGATGCACATATTTTTTGTACGCCTGAACAAGTTGATTCAGAATTTAATAATACCATTGATTTGGTCCTTTTTGTTTTTAATTCGCTTGGATTTGATAATTATTCTGCACAAGTGTCTCTAAGAGATCCCAACAATCCAGAAAAATATATTGGATCTGACAAGAATTGGGAAATTTCTGAGCAAGCAATTCTTAATTCTGCTAAAGAAAAAGGCCTAGAATACAATGTTGAATTAGGTGAAGCTGCATTCTATGGACCAAAACTTGACTTTATGGTTAAAGATGCTCTTGGAAGAAAGTGGCAGCTGGGAACAATTCAAGTTGATTACAACCTTCCTGAAAGATTTGATTTAACATATAAAGGAAGCAATAATGAAAATTTAAGACCAGTTATGATTCATAGAGCACCTTTTGGAAGTATGGAAAGATTTGTTGCAATTTTACTTGAGCATACTGCAGGAGTTTTTCCGTTATGGCTTACAACTACTCAAGTAGAAATTTTAATTGTAAGTGAGAACTTTAAAAATTATGGTCAAAAAGTTTTAAATATCTTAGAAAATCACGAAATTCGCGCCCACTTAGATGATAGAAATGAGACTGTTGGGAAGAAAATTAGAGAATCTGAAATTAAGAAGATTCCTTTTATGATTGTTGTAGGAGAGAATGAGGTAAAAAATAACTCGGTATCAATAAGAAGACATCATGGAGATGATCTAGGTGAAATGAAGATTGAAGAATTTGTGGATATAATTAAGAAAGAAATTTCTGAATGTATACCAAAATTTAATATTAATTAAAAACAGTTGTTATAGCAATAAGAAGAAGAAAACCGAATAGGAGATTCAGAAGAGAAATAAAAGAAGATCCTCACAGAATCAATACTAAAATAACTGCTCATGAGGTTAGATTAGTTGGCGATAATGTAGATGTTGGAATATATTCTACAAATGAGGCATTAAGAATGGCAAGGAATCTAGAATTAGATTTAGTTGAAATTTCTCCTAAAGCGTCTCCACCTGTGTGTAAGATTCTGGAATATAAGAAGTTCTTGTATGAACAGAAAAAAAGGGATAAAGTTCTTAAATCAAAGACAAGTAAGATTGTTGTAAAAGAAATAAGGTTTGGACCGCAAACAGATGAACATGATTATCAGTTTAAAAAAAAGCATGCAGAAAAATTTTTAAATGAAGGTGCAAAATTAAAGGCATTTGTTTTTTTTAAAGGAAGATCGATAATATTTAAAGAACAAGGTCAGATATTGCTTTTAAGATTAGCTCAAGACCTTGAAGAAATAGGGAAGGTTGAACAAATGCCTCAATTAGAGGGAAAACGTATGATAATGTTTATAATACCAAAAAAAAATTAAATTAGGGAACTATGCCAAAAATGAAAACAAAATCTAGTGCAAAGAAAAGGTTTAAGGTTACCGGCTCTGGAAAAATTAAAAGAAAACATGCCTTTAAAAATCATATTTTGACAAAAAAATCAAAAAAAAGAAAATTAAGGCTTACTCACTTTGGTCTAGTTCATGAAAGTGATGTGAATAATATTAAAAGACAATTAAGATTAAAATAAATTTATAATTATGCCAAGATCAGTAAATTCTGTAGCTTCTAGAGCAAGAAGAAAGAAAATTTTAAAACAAGCTAAAGGATACTTCGGAAGAAGAAAGAATGTTTGGACGGTAGCTAAGAATGCTGTTGAAAAAGCACTTGTATATGCTTACAGAGATAGAAAAACTAAGAAAAGGAACTTTAGATCTTTATGGATTATGAGAATAAATGCAGCTGCTCATCAACATGGTCTCTCATACAATCAATTTATCTTCAAGCTTAAGTCAAATAATATTTCTCTTAATAGAAAAGTTTTAGCTGATTTAGCTATGAATAATCCTAACGCATTTGAAGCTATAGTAAAGTCTTTAAAGTAGTCCCCGATTATATCTTACCTAAATTTTATTTTGTATAAAGCTAGCGCCCAAATACTTAATAAAATGAGTCTTTTTTTAACAAAACCTTGTGTTTAGTGTAGTAGTTAAAAAAATATCTTTGTTGCACCAAACTAAAACTATAATGCAAAGTTTAACTAAGTTATTCATCTTTTTATTTTCTTCACTATTATTTTCTCAACAGCCAAGCAATAGAAATTTTCAAGGATATGCGAGTACGAACTTTAAAGTTTTTGGAATCGTTTCAGATTCAGAAACAAGAGAACCACTTGAATATGCAACAATATCAATAAAATCTAAAAACAACCCAGAAAAAATATTTGGAGGATTAACTGATGAAAATGGAAAATTCTCAATTGATGTTAATCCAGGTTTATACAATCTGAAGATAGATTATATATCATTTACTTCTTATTCAAATGAAAATCTTGTAATTAGAGGTAATACTGATATTGGTAACATCCCACTGAATCTCGATGTGTCTATGCTTGATGAAGTTGAAGTAAGAGCTGAAAGAACTCAGGTTGAAATTAGACTTGATAAAAAAATATATAACGTAGGTCAAGATATAACTGTTAAAGGTGGTAATGTTTCTGATGTACTTGCGAATATACCATCTATTGATGTGGACTTTGATGGTAACATATCATTACGTGGAAATAGTAATGTAAGAATTTTAATTAATGGGAAGCCATCTGGTCTCGTTGGTCTTTCTGGACCTCAAGGTTTAAGATCACTACCTTCAGAATCAATAGAAAAAGTTGAAGTAATAACATCACCATCAGCAAGATATTCTGCTGAAGGAACTGCTGGTATTTTAAATATAATTCTCAAGAAACAAAGTCTATTAGGTTTTAACGGAAACTTTAATGTTAATCTCGGTATACCAAAAAATGAAGGCTTAAATGGGACTCTCAATATAAGAAATGAAAAGGTTAATTTATTTGGTACAGTTAACTTAAGTAACTCTAAAAATTCAGGTACTTTTTTTTCAGAAACTAACTATACTAGACAAGACTTGACAATCGAAGAAACAAATGATTCAGATTACAACAATAAAAACATTTTTTTTAATTTAGGAAGTGAATATTACTTTGATGATAATACCTCATTAACTATAAGTGGTTTTTATAAGAGAGGAGATGAATCAAGTTTTCTTACCAATATTGTAAACGATATATCTAGAGGATCTATATCCTCCTCAAACAACAGGTTAAGAGATGAAACAGAGATGGATGAATCTTTTGAATACGCATTAGACTTCTATAAAGATTATGATAGAGATGGTCAGACACTCAGCGCGAGAATATCATATGAAGAAAGTGAGGATGATGGACTAGAAGATATTGAAGACTTTGCGACCTTCCCTATAATTTCAAAATCAGTTTTTGAGAAAGTATCAAATCTTGATTTTCAAAAAAGATTACTTGGACAAGTTGATTTTATTTATCCAATTGATGAAGAGACTGAATTTGAATTTGGATATAGAGGTAGGTTTTTAGAGAGAGAAACTGATTATGATGTGTCTTTTTTGACAGGTAATAGTTTCATCTCAGATTCTGGATTATCTAACATTTTTAATTATAAAGAGTCAGTCAACTCCTTGTATACTCAGTTTGGGAAAAAATTTGATAAATTATCAGCGTTATTAGGACTACGATTTGAAAATTCAAGACAAGAGATCGACCAGAGAACATCTAATCAATTTGAAATTAAAAAGTATTCTGATCTTTTTCCAACTTTAAATCTTGCTTATGAGTTTTCAAGTCAGGAATCTTTAACATTTGGATATAGCAAGAGAGTAAGAAGACCCAGAGGATGGGATATAAATCCATTTCCAAGAAGAAATTCTGTAACTAGTTTTAGAAGAGGTAATCCCTTCTTAGACCCAACTTTTACTACATCTGTAGAGGTGGATTATCTTAAAAGATTTAAAAAATTTACTCTTAATACCTCAATCTTTTACAGACAATCTGATGGAAATATTGAAAGAATAACTGAAGAGACAGGAGAAATAGTTGATCTTATTGTTGATAATGATTCAAGTGCTCCGATACTTCAAGTTCCTGTTTTAGAGTCATACCCCATAAATTTGTCAAACAACAAAAGAATTGGATCTGAGTTTAGTTTGACATATACACCATCTAGAAGTGTAAGGTTAAACGCAAGTTTTACAATTAATTCTAGCTCTATAAGAGGTCAATACGAAGATCAAAATTTTGATTCAGATGATACAAATTGGAGTACAAGATTTAATGGATTCATTAGACTTCCAAAAGACTTTAGCCTACAATTTTTTGGATTTGTTCGTGGGCCTAGTGAAAATGCTTTTTCAAAAAATAAAGCTTTTGGATTTGTTTCTGGAGCAATACAGAAATCCTTACTAGATAAAAAAGGAACATTGTCCTTAAAATTTAGTGATTTATTTAATACTAGTCAGTGGAGATATGAGGCATTTAGAGATTCTTTCAACAGAAAAGGTGAAGGCAGATGGAGAGAACCAACTTATGTTCTAACTTTTAGTTACAGGTTCAATGATAATAGGTATAAGCAAAGAAAAAAGAATATAAGAAGAAATCAAGGCGATTCTAACCAAGGAGGCGGTGATGAACCAATATTTAATGGTTAAGAACTAAGCTTTTTTGTTATAAACTCCTTAATTTTTTGGAATACGTAAGATGAAGCCCAATATGGTGCCACTATTGCTAAAAAAATCATCAACCAGAAACCCATTGTTAATATTGCTAGAAATGCTAAAAATCCGAGGTATTGTTGAAACTCCATATATTTGTAATTGCTAACAAATGTAAATTTTTTTAAGTAAATTACAAAGATGATGGACTACAGAATTGAAAAAGATACATTAGGAGAAGTAAAAGTTCCGATAAATTCACTTTGGGGAGCTCAGACTGAAAGATCTAGAAACAATTTTAAAATTGGTAACCCATCAACAATGCCATTAGAGATTATCCATGCCTATGCCATTATAAAGAAATCTGCTGCACAAACAAATTATAATCTTGGTCAATTATCTAAAGAAAAATGTAATCTCATTGAAAGTGTATGTAATGAGATTCTAGAAAACATGCATAATGATCAGTTTCCTCTAGTGATTTGGCAAACTGGTTCAGGTACTCAAACTAATATGAATATTAATGAAGTTATTTCAAATAGAGCACACATCATTGAGGGAAAAGAACTTCGGAAATCTGATAAAACATTATCTCCAAATGATGATGTAAACCTTTCCCAGTCGTCAAATGACTCCTTTCCTACAGCAATTAATATTGCAGCCATGAAACTTATTACTGAGAATACAATTCCAAATATTAAAAAACTAAGAGATAGTCTGGATAAAAAATCAAAAGAGTTTAATGAAATTGTTAAGATTGGAAGAACTCATTTAATGGATGCTACCCCTATAACTCTTGGTCAGGAATTTTCTGGATATGTTTCCCAACTTGATCATGGTATTAAATCATTACAAAACTCTCTTGATCATTTAAGTGAACTACCCCTTGGAGGTACTGCAGTTGGTACTCAACTCAATACCCCTAAAGGATATTCTAAAAGTGTTGTTGAAAATATCTCTAAAAATTCAGGGCTTTATTTCAAAGAGTCTCCAAATAAATTTGAAGGAATTGCCAGCCATGATTGTATTGTAGAAGTACACGGTGCATTGAAAACTCTAGCAGCTTCTATTTATAAAATTTCAAATGATATTAGATTAATGGGCTCAGGACCTAGATCAGGGATTGGTGAACTTATTCTTCCTGCTAATGAACCCGGGAGTTCAATAATGCCAGGTAAAGTCAACCCTACTCAGTGTGAAGCAATCTCTATGGTATGTGCTCAAATATTTGGAAA
>TARA_B100001057_G_scaffold109694_3_pt1 | contig 19479 bp, 10 predicted proteins | sample TARA_B100001057 | Tara Oceans TARA_B100001057 (sample SAMEA2621839) | marine metagenome | biome: marine biome (ENVO:00000447); feature: surface water layer (ENVO:00002042); material: "saline water (ENVO:00002010), including plankton (ENVO:xxxxxxxx)" | depth 5 m
AAAAAGTAGTTCTCAGCGAGAGTGAGATCACAAATCTGGGGGAGACCTTCCGGGGCTCCTCTGATCCGGTAGCGAAGCGTTTGGCATTCTCCAAATTACTACAGGGTTTAACGGCTGAAAATGCTCTTCTGATCAGGGGGGAGATCGAGGGGCAGGATCACCGGAGTGCTGAGTTTCAGGAATTTCACTACGCGTGGGGAGCGGTGGCCGGAGTGGACGCGATCATGTTCGGGATCGACACGGAAGAGGATGACATGAAGCCAGCTCTCGCAGGGTGGGCGGGGGTCAATCCAGGAGAGGCGATGGCGTGGATCGAGGGGCTCGATATGGAAAATGATTCCCGTTTTGACCCCCTTCTCAAGGACCGGAAACTTGAGATCAATGGGTTGCGCCATCACCTCGTCTCGGGGATTGTCGAAGGACTGGCTGATACAGATCCCAGGCAGGCAGCTGAATTCGTTGAGAGAATGGTTTCCAGTGGCCAGGCCCACCCTGGGCATATGCATATCGTCACGGGAGAGGTGCTCCGGGCTGCGGAGAATCCACTGGAAGCTTCCACCTGGGCAGACGGACTTCCGGAAGGAAGAATGCGTAATGAGGCCCTCGGTCGGGTGGCAGATCACTTTGCGGGGCGAGATCCTGCCGGCACTGCCCAGTGGGCTGAGGGATTTGTGAGTGAGCCTGGAATGGAGAGAGTCTTTTGGGAAGTGGGAGCGAACTGGGCCGGACGAGATCCCGAGGCTGCCTTGAATTGGGCCAGTAATCTCCCGGAAGGTGAAAATCGTCAGGTTGGGATGAGGGGGAGTTTGAATTCATGGGCGCGCAGGGATCCAACTGCTGCAGGAGAGTATCTTCAGGACATGCCAGCGTCACCGATGCGGGATGCGGCAGTAGCAGGATATAGCACTCATGTGGTCTGGGAAGATCCCACGGCTGCCATGAGCTGGGCAGAGTCTATTGCTGCTCCAGAACAGCGTCAGGAAGTCATGGTCGAGGTAGCTCGCTCGTGGAGGCGAAAAGGTGGTCAAGGTTTGACGGAGTGGCTCAGTGGATCAGGTCTCTCGGCTGATGTGCAGGAATCGATCATGAGTTCAAGGGACAGGAGGCGGCGATGAAGTTGCCATGGCTTCCCAGGAAAGCTGTGACCGCCCATCTGCTATGGGCTGTCGTCACGACTGGTGCGCTCATACTGGGAGCGCAGCTGGCGGACAACGGTCAGGACAAGGATTTCCGAACGGTAAGGATTCCGAACTCCATAGAGCGGACAAATAGTTCCGGAGAAGTAGCAGATAGCGAGGCACATGTGTATGTTCCTCTTCCTGGGGTGAAACCTACAAAGCCCGCGGACCTGGTGCCATTGGCTGGTCAGTCGAAAAGCATGACGGGGTTGATGCGGTCCAGGAATCGGCAGGCTGCTCAGAGTCTTATTGCGCGGGATGCCTCAGCTGCGATGAACCAGAGGGGGCCGCTGGGCAAAAAGGAAATCACATCCCTCATAGCGCAGGCTGTGAAGGGTTCAAAAGCGGTTGACCGCCGAAGAGCATTCGACCGGATTCTGGAGGAGATGCAGTCCTCGACCTTCAATCGGGAGCAGGCTTTCATGATGAGAGGGGCAATGGCCCAGGCTGGGGTGGACGGTAAGTTATGGCAGCTCTTCGACTATTCCTGGGGAGCGAATGATCCTGCCACAGCCATTGCCCATCTTGATGAAATCCCAGACCATTATTTCGAGGGTTTTCTGGGCAATATGATCCCGGGCTTGGCGAGCGTGGATCCACAGGCGGCCATCGAAGTGTTCTCAGGGCTCGAGCCCGAGGTGGCGTCCCGGGTGGAGAGGCGCCTTCTTGAAGGGCTGGTCGATAACGATGTGATGGTTGCAACGGATTTTATCTTTGAGACTACAGATCTGAATAATTTTGACTGGCGGCCCATGGATACCCTTACCCGTGAAATCGCACGTGACGGCGGGATGGCGGAGACTCTGGAATGGGCTGCGGAGCTTCCGGACGGACCTTTGAGGTCGAGCGCGTGGAGTGCGGCGTATGCGGCCTGGGCGTCCCAGAACCCTGAGGGGGCGATCGAGTCGATCATGGCCATGGATACCTCTCATGAGAGGAACATGGCGCTGAATGGCTTTACTGCCGCCTTTGCGCACTCAGATGGCTCTCTGGCGGTTGAGTGGGCCAATGAAATTTCCGAGCCTCGCGTCCGGGAAGGTGCCCTGATGCGGGCGTTTCGACAATTCCATCGTCAGGATCCTCAGGCAGCAGCTCAATCCTTCGTCTCGATTGACCTGCCGCCGAACGTCTGGCAGGAGGCGACTGGTCAGGCGTGGTCGGGCGTCAATGCAGGCGATCAGCGAGGGGCTGGTGGCGCAGCTGCAGGGAGTGCATCTCCTGAAGCAAACTAGAGCTCGCTACTTGGTCATGAAGAAGAAGATGAAGCGTGCAGGGCTTAGGATCTTTTCTCCGGTGAAGAAGGAGGTGAGCTCGTTCTGTATGGTCGCGGCTTTACTGGTGGGAGGCCTTGCCGGGGCGAGTAAGCCTGCTCCGACTCCAGGACATCCGACCCTTCTCAGCCCTCATTCTGATCCTATTGCCGTATATGCGGGGCAGGTATTCGTGGTGAACACGCCTGCAGATACCCTCGATGTCGTTGATGCTTCGAGCGCGCAGGTCGTCGCTCGGATTTCGACGGGAATTGATCCGGTTTCGGTAAAGGTGAGGCCCGACGGAAATGAAATCTGGGTGAGTAATCACCTTTCAGATTCGGTGAGCGTCATCGACAATAATCCGGACAGTCCAACCTATCTTTCGATCGTTGCGACCATCCAGGATATCGACCTGAACAGGAAATCGACCCGGTTTGATGAGCCAGTGGGAATCGCTTTCGCGAATAACGCCAAAGCCTATGTAGCGCTCTCGTCGACCAATCGAATTGCGGTTATAGATGTGGCTTCCCGTGAGGTCGTCAGCCACCTTCAGATTCCGGCCCAAGAACCGCGGGCGATAGAAGTCCGTGGTGGAAGGCTCTACGTCATCCCCTTTGAGTCCAATAACCAGACCCAGCTCTCTGGCGGAAAGCCTGAGGATCTGGATGGGAAGCTGGTTACTTTCGATGCAAGGAAGCTGGCCAGCTCCTTCGATTCGGTGGGGTTTACAGTGGATGTGGTAAAACAGCCAAAAATTCCAGATAAGGACCTCTTCATCTTCGACACGCAGACAGATAAGCTGGTGTCTACAGTGGACACACTGGGGACGTCCTTGTTCGGCCTGACGGTTGATGCTGCCGGGAATATCTACGTCGCTAACACCGACGCACGAAACCATATTAACGGAAAGGCTGGAACCGAGAAGCACGGGTTAAAGGAGCTGGATAACAGGCCCTATCTGAATCGGGTAAGCAAAGTGTCGGCTGCAGGCGAGGTCGATTTTTTCCAGCTCAATCCTCTGCCCCCTCGACAGCCGAATCGTAAAGAAGCGGTGGCGACGCCATTCGCAGTGAAAGCGAGCCGTGACGGAGATGTTCTCTTTCTGACCAGTGCCAGCAGTGATGTGCTCCTTGCTCTTTCTGTCAAAACGGGCGAAGTCGTAGCCAAAGCCAAGGTGGGCTCGGTTCCCAGGGGCGTCGCGCTGGAAGAAGACGCCAGTGGCAAGCCAGTTAGGGCATGGGTGATGAACGCGGTCTCAAACAGTGTGTCAAAGGTGGCGATTGCGGGGAACTCGGCGCTACAGGTAGAGCAGACCATCGAGCTCCATGATCCAACACCACCCGTTTACAAGGAGGGGCGGATGGCCTTCAACACGGCGCGGGCCTCTTCGAATGGGACGTTCTCCTGCGCGAGTTGTCATGCGGACGGTCATACCGATCACCTTCTCTGGGTTCTTGATACGCCGCATCTTGTGGGTGCGGATCAGATCGAGCCTCGCCTTTCACAAACCTTGCGCGGTCTTCGAGGGACCGCTCCATATCACTGGGACGGAGTTCCCGGTGATCCCTACGGCGGACGAAACGCGGCCTCGCGAAAGCATCTCCCTCCGAACGCAGATATTAACAAGCCGGAAAGCGCAGTCCGCCACGTGATTGATGGCTCGATGGCTACGACGATGTTCGCACATGGTAGCGAGGTGACGAACGACGAGGAAAAACCGGGGTACCTGACCGCCAGAGAGAGGGACGCCATGGCGGTGTTCCTTCTCAACCTTTCCCATATGCCGACCAGAGGACGGGCTTACAGTGACCGGCTTTCCGAAAAGGCCCTGACGGGATTTGAGCGGTTTCACGTCACGGGAGCCCGGGACCGCAAGAATCTAAATACCAGTGTCTGTGGCAGTTGCCACACCCTGCCGTATCTTGCGACGGATCAGGAGTCGATGAACGTTCCCAGCTTCCGGGGGGCTCTTGATCGGTTCATTACTCAGGCGCAGGGGCGCAATAGTGTAATCGACCTCGGGGGAGTTCAGGAGGTGGCGGAGGATGGATTTCCCGAGGAGGAAGTCTGGAAAAGGATGCTTAATATGGGTGAGCACGGAAGGCTTTGGCCTGTGATCGATATGTTCAAGGAGTCCAGTATGGGTTTTTCCGGGGCTTTCGCCAGACAGGTGACCTTGAGCGCGGAAACTTCAGGGAATGTGCTTACTCAGGACATCGTCTCCGCCCTCGAACGGAGCGCACGGGAGGGAAGTGTTGTGCTGGGAGTGAATGGATGCTTTCACGGTTCTGAGGGCACTCGACGTGTGAAGTTCTACTTTGCTGAAGGAGCGTATCATACGGTGGGGGGAGGCCCGGTCCTGAGCCGGAAGGAGCTGTTTGAGCTCGCTGCGGCTGAATCATTTACGGGAACATTCACCGGATACCATGGAGAGGACGTGATCTCACCTCCACCAGCGCTTTGGACCGCTGGAGTCCTGCACAAGCAGCGAGGTGCACAGCTCTTCCCGCGAATCAATGAGAAGCAGCGTTCCATGACGATCAGCGCTCTTTATCTGAGAGACGGAGCGAGTCTTCTGGTAGATGGGAAAAAAGTGCAGGGAACGATTCAGGCAGCGGGAAAGGATCTCGTGGAGATTCGGTTGGAGAGCCTCCCGGAAAAGGGCCTTCGAATGCTGCAGGTGCAGAATCCGGGAAGCTACTTTAGTAATGAGTTCATCTTCTTCGTAGAGTACGAGGACGAAGCGGTAGAGCGTTATCAGAAGGAGCCTGATTATCATCTCACCACCGTTCTGAACTCTGCCTTGATCAATAATCATCCAGCGGAGGCGAGAATCCTGATGGATGCAGGAGCAGATTTGAACATGCCTCATGAGCATTTTGACAAGGAACGGCCACCGCTGATTATCGCTGCCCACTATGGAAGGACTGTGATGGTGAAGGAGCTACTGAGGCGGGGCGCAGATCCGAATATTCGAACCAAGAATGGGGACACGGCCCTGCACCGCGCTGCTCATATGGGGCGACTGGAGATCTGCATTATGCTGCTGCGAGCGGGTGCCGACCCGTCGCTTGTGGACAACAATGGAAAACGCCCGGTAAATCTGATTGGTCATTTCAACAGACCCGGGCATTTCGAGAAATACCATGCCCCTTACAACGTGAATTTGACCCTCGATCACCGACGCTATCTCCGCGAGAGCCCGGCGGTGAGAAAGGTATTGGAGTCCTCTGCATCCAAAAAGCGCCCGAATGTGGTCCTGCTGCTGGCTGACGACCTCGGCTCCAAGGATATTGGGTGTTACGGGGGCCCTGTGCATACGCCTGCCTTGGACAAACTGGCGGCGCGTGGAGTCCGCTTTCGTAACTTTCATGCAGGAGCCCCGGTGTGCTCGCCCTCAAGGGCCACCTTCCTCACGGGACGGCAGCATTTGCGCACCGGAGTGTATCACGTGATTCAGGATCATGAGCACGACATGCACCTCCTGGAGAGAGAGGTGACGATCGCCGAGTTGCTCAAATCCAATGGCTACCAGACTGTGCACCTCGGTAAGTGGCACGTTGGCGCGCCTTTTCGGGGGAGAGATAAGCCCAGTCTGAACGACCACGGTTTTGACTACTGGTTAGCCACTGATAATAACGCCAGTCCGAGCCATCAAAACCCGTCGAATTTTTACCGCAATGGTAAGAGAGTCGGGGAGCTGGAAGGGTATGCCTGTCAGATTCTCGCCGACGAGGCGATCACGTGGCTTGAGAAAGAACGAAATAAAGAGGCCCCGTTTTTCCTCAATATCTGGTTCCAGGAACCCCACGATCCAATTGCGGCTCCGGATGAGATTGTGGCGCGCTATGGGGCCCTTGACGATCCGGCTGCCATCTATTCCGCAACCATCGAGAATACGGACCGGGCTATCGCTCGTCTGGTCGCCAAACTTGAGGAGCTCGGGGAGCTGAACAATACCCTGATTGTCTATACTTCTGACCACGGCAGCTACCGGGAAGATCGGAATGGAGGTCTTCGGGGCAACAAGGGGTCGCAGTTTCAGGGTGGGCTCCTCACTCCCGGCATTTTCTTCTGGCCAGACGGTTTTGACGGTCAGCGAGTGGAAGATCAGCCAGCCGGATCCGTTGATCTTCTGCCGACCCTGTGTGGGCTTCTGCAGGTGGCACGGCCTCGCGGCGTTCATTTGGACGGGGCTGATCTGTCTCCCTTGCTGACGAGGTCAAGCAAGTTCGAACGGAGTCAGCCTCTCTTCTGGAGCTGGCCGACAGGACAGCCGAGCGCATCCCTGAGAAAGGGTAAATACACTTTGATGGGCTACCGTACGGAGGAGTACAGGAGCAAAAAGGACCGAGAGACGATCGAGAGGTTGGTGAAGCGGCTTCATCCCCTCGTGGAGAAGGAGATGAAGCGTAAGATTGAGAGACGGGAGCTATTTTCTCTCATCTTCAACAGCAGCTTCAAAACCCAATCTACCGAGGCCTTGCGGAGGCAATTCGTGCATCTGAATGGATTTCAGGAGTCGTGGAGCGGAGCTATTAAGGAGAAGGCGGGAGTCTTCAGAAAATTTGAGCTGTATGATCTTGAGGGTGATCCTCGCCAGTTAACGGATATCGCGACCAGAGAACCCGAAGTGACGGAGCGCTTAAAGAGAGAGTTGCTGCGGATCAATGCCAGCGTGCTGGCCGATGCTCCAATCTGGGGTATGGAGGCAGTTGAGAGAGAGAATGAGGAAGAGACCTTGGAGCAGTTGCTTGTCAGGTTGAATACCCATGAGCTTCCTGCCGCCTATAAGGTTGCCGTGCATCAGGACTACGTTGACCGGCGAATTGAAGAGATGAAGCCCACCCAGAGGCCACTGGTTGGGGCACTCTGGAAGGAACAACAGCGGTTGCACCCAAATATGAAAAATCGGGGCAACTCATTTATACGAATTCTCGAGTATATCGCTGGCGGCGGACAAATACCCAAGAAGTGAGAACAGCGTGACGAGTAACCTTGTCAGGAAAGCCACATCCAGTTCGTTGCCCGGCGGGATTGGACTGGCGGATCGGGAGGGATTCGAACCCTCGATACCCTTTTGAGGTATACTCCCTTAGCAGGGGAGCGCTTTCGACCACTCAGCCACCGATCCGTTCTTTCACTTACTAGGTGAGTGCGGAGAGAGGGAAACCATAGCGAAGGAGATTCGTCAATGGTGAGAAAGGTGATATCACTGAATTTTCGTGTCATATCGATTGTCCAGACTATGAAGAGGTGTGCGGTTTTATTCCCAGTTATCCCCATTGCTTTTCGTGATAATGATCCTCATTGGATCAATCACCAGTTGTGGTCTATCTGGAAAAAGTAAACATTCAGGTGGGGCAGAGTTGCAGTCAGCTGATGAGGCGAAGGGTCTTGGGGAGGTAAGAGCTCCTCCGATGAGGACGATTGGTGAAATCGTCTCTGTGCATCCGGACGAAAAATTCGTCTTGGTCAAAAGATTCCTCCAAGCTGGTGCTTTCGGTAGCGAACTGATCGCATCGGTTAGTCCGGAGGGAACAACAAGCTCTCTCATCTTAACCGGAGAGAAGCTGGGGCGCTTTTATGCTGCGGATATCCAAGAGGGAAAGCCTTCGAGGGGCGATTTAGTTGTCATCCGGAGAACGGACGGAAAGGGCCCCCCGAATGGGAGATCGGAGCCTAGCTCCAAGATGGAGGATATCACGGAGTAGCGCGTTTTAAAAAATACCGCAAATTCAGGCCTTTAAGAGAGCTTTATTGCCCCCGAGAGCCCGATTACCTACTTTTTTTTAATTAGATCCTTGAAAAGTTTATAAAAATTGGAATACACTTCTCCCGAAGCTGCTGGGCACCCATACCTACCCAAAATCATCATAGTCGAATAGTCATGAAATCAAGCACAGCCAACCAATCAAGAGGTGCAGTCCAAGCGGACGCTGATCGTCTTGCGGACTTTGTCCTCTTCACACAGCGCTCCTGCATCCTCAACCTCTCCAACGAGCTTAACCGCGGTAACATCTCTTTCCCCCAGTTTTTCCTGCTCGCCTACCTTTCGAGCGAGGACTACCTGACGATGTCCGACATCGCCAAGAAAATGGGCCATTCTACAGCTGCCGCCACTGGGCTTGTCGACCGGCTCGAAAAGCTCGGTTATGTCGAGCGAGTGCATGCTGCTGAGGACCGTCGCAAGATCATGGTCCGCATTACCCACAAGGGCACTGAGCTTGTTGCTCATATGCGCAAGGAAATCGCTACTAATCTCGCCGATATCATGTCTGAAATGGACGAAGAAGAGGCTGAGACCCTTGATCACGCGCGGCGTGTGGTAACCCGTTAGGGAATTAATTTTCTATCATCCATGCCGGGGAAACTTGGCATGATTAAGAAGCCCCCGTTATGGTTCCATCCATGACGGGGGCTCTTTCTTTTCTGGACAGGGTGCGTGCTCGAGCCGGAGTCAAGGCCTGCTTCGTGCCCAGAATCCCGGAGATCAGGGTATCGCGGGATAAGTGGGATACCCTTGAAAAGCTTCAGCCAGCACACGAGGTGGCAGTAAAGGCTCTTGGTTTTGATTGGCATAATCTCTGGAGAGCAGAACAGGTTCATGGAGATTTGGTCATGCAGATTCCGGCAGAAGGGGTGGAGGGGCAAATCGTGGAAGGAGCGGATGGGCTGGTGACATGTGGAAGGGAAGGAGTTCTTCTTGGTATCTATGTGGCCGATTGTGCGGCAGTGTATATCTGTGATTGCCACACCGGAGCTCTTGGCCTGGTTCACTCTGGCAGAAAAGGCACGGAACAGGCTGTCGTTGTGAGAGCTATCGAGAAAATGTGCGCGGCATATGGATCCGACCCCCGTAATCTGGAGGTGGCGATCTCTCCCTGTATAAGACCCCCGCGGTATGAGGTAGACCTCCCTTCTCTTCTGAAGGAGCAATTGTTGGGAGCGGGAATTCCGTCCGGGCAGATAGTCTCTAGTGGAGAATGCACGGGCGCTCACGTTGACAGGTATTATTCCTACCGGGTAGAGAAGGGAAATACGGGACGAATGCTCGCGCTTCTCGGCCGCAGGATGAACAATGTGCTGCCGGTATGACCGTTTTTGCCCCAGCGAAGCTCAACTTTTCTCTGCAGATTCTCGGCAAAAGAGAAGATGGATTTCACGAACTCGAGACCCTGATGGTTCCTGTGGCAGGGCTTTGTGATCGTCTTGAGATCCATCCTTCAAAGTTTTTTAAGCTTGAGACAGGTGGTGCGAAAGTCGGACCAGTTGAAGAGAATCTCGTGACGAGAGCTCTACGCCTGTTTGAAAAGAGCGCGGGGCGTAGATGCCCTTATCATATCAAGCTCGAGAAGCGTATTCCTTCGGGAGCGGGTCTCGGTGGTGGTAGCAGTGATGCGGCAGCAGTTCTTCGCGCTCTGAATGATGCTGAGAAGGCAGATTTCAGTGATACTGAGCTGGAGGAGATGGCTGCGCTCCTCGGATCAGATGTGCCTTTTTTCCTCCGAGATTCGCCATGCTGGTGCCGGGGTCGGGGCGAAATTTTGGAGGAGACCACCCTGCTCGCGCAGGAGGTTGTCCTTCTCAAGCCAGCCTTCTCCGTCAACACCGTGGACGCTTACCGGAGGTGGTCAGAATCTACCAATCTCACCGGTGTCTTCTACGATCCCCAGCGAGTAGATGACTTACGGATGGTTAATGATCTGGAACGTCCAGCGTTTGCGAAATTCCCCTTCCTCGCGGAATTGAAGATGTGGCTGCTTGACCGTCATGGAGTGAAAGGTGCCATGATGAGTGGCTCGGGTGCGACCGTATTTGCAATTCTGGAAGAGGGAGTAAGAGCTGCGGAGCTGGTGGCAGACGCTCAGAAAGAACTGGACCCTAAGCTCTGGTGGTGGGCTGGATCGACGTCCACTCCGATCAGGAAGCGCTGACCATTGCGTAGATGGTTGTTCCGGGGGAGACGTCCTCAAGACCAGCTTCCGCGGGGCGGAGGCCGCGATCGTTATCATGCAGGAACATGATGACTGCATCGTCTCCATGGTTCTCGAAAAAATGCTGGAGGCTGAATACCTCTGTAAGCAGCGTTTTCACGATGCGGCCACCACTTGAGGAGAGGTGTTCAAGTTTCTGGAATGTAGCCTCTCCGCTGAAGCAGATTCTACCCCGGCGATGAGCTGCGACTGAGGTGGAGGGATGTTGATCCTTATCAGAAGTAGGGATTTGCCAAACGTTGGACTTGCCGAAGATATGAGCATACTCATGGGTGGCCAGAGAGTTTACCTCATCATTGGAGGTTCCTGCGACGAGATGGTTTATACCCGGGAACTCCAGATTTTCTTCCACGTGCTCGGACAGAATGTTCGCACGAGTTGCGTGAAGGCCTGCCATTCTGGCGGCGGCTATATTGCCGTAGCGTGTGTCGAGAAGCATGACAGGGTGCCCATCTTCGTGAAGAGAGGATGCGATTTCGCGTATCCATGGGTCGGCCCCGGCGAAGAGGACTCCATCAGCTGCTGGAGGGGCTACGCCTAGTGAAAGAGCGAGACGCCTCGCGCTGAGACCGTAGAAGAATACAGTCCCAATGATGATCATGAAAACGGTTGGGACCATCTGGTTTGCCTGTTCTGCGATTTCCGGAGCGAGAGTTCCGTCGTGGGCAGCATGGCCGAATTCAATCGCAAAGACAGAGGTGACCGCAGCGGCCACGATTCCCCTTGGAGCGAGCGCCGCAAGAAAGGAACGCTCACGGAAATCCAGTTTCCCAGAAGCGATGCACGAGAGATACACGGAAGCTGGTCGAACGACGATGATCAGGATTGCGAGAAATATCAGGCTGGGGACGGCGACCGAGGAAAGGTCGGCGGGATCAATACGGCCAGCGAGGACGATGAATAAAACCGAGATGATGAGGACTCGAAGGTTTTCATTAAACTCCAGAATTTTACGAACGGAGACAGACTTCTGGTTGGCGAGAGCAATTCCCAAGACAGTGACAGTGAGAAGGCCGGACTCTTCTTGGAAGGAATTAGAAGCGGCAAAGGCTGCAGCGACTACCGCGAGTAGGAATACGCTTTCGAGAAATTCCGGGATATAGTGCCGCTTCAGAAGGAACTCAATGATCTTGGCGATAAGCAGGGCAAGAACGATGCCAACCAGCATTGTTTTTATCAGCGCGATGAACACCGCGCTCCCGGCAGATTGAAGTCCGCCCGCGATGGCAGCCTGAAACACAAGGACGGCAAGGATTGCTCCTATAGGGTCAACTACGATCCCTTCCCATTTCACGATGGAGGAAATCTTTCGGGAAGGTTTGATGACCCGAAGGAGCGGTCCGACTACGGTCGGTCCGGTAACAACCAGAATCGCTCCAAGCAGAGCTGCGACCCGCCAGTTCCACTGGAAGATCATAGCTGCCCCGACGCTGCCGAGAATAAAGGCAATGGCAACTCCCAGCGTGCAGAGGCGGAGGATGGGAACTCCGGCTTGCTTGAGCTCGGAGAATTTCAGGGTAAGTCCTCCTTCAAAAAGGATGACGGCAACAAAAAGGCTTACGACGGCGAGGAGGGTATCTGTTTCTCCTCCGAGGTAAGCATCTATCTGTGCCCCGGTGGTTATGGAAAGTCCAAATCCGAAGGCGAGTAGAATGAGAATGGAGGGTATTTTCAGACGCCACGCGAGCCATTGAGCGAGAATCCCTAAGGCCAGAACAAGGGCGAGATAGACAACTGGAGTCACAGTTAAAGTGTGGGGAATTCAAGGCTCATAGAGAACCTCTAATTCTCTCAGCCGGGAATTCAGGCCGAAATCAGGTGTTTGCTAAGGAGCGGCAGATGCCCGGTGGGTAGAATTTGAAAAGTTCGTGGTTCCCATGAGTGTCCAGAGAGGGCACGTATTGGTCGTGCGAAACCGCTTCTATCAGGAATTCGATTTCGAGAGGTTGTCGGGTGCTCTCCCTCCAGAGGGCGATTTCCGGAGCCCGTTCCAAGTCGATCGTGACCGAGTACTTCATACCACTGCTTTTCGGCGCCTGCAGAATAAGACTCAGGTTTTCTGGAGTGGGGAGTATGATTTCTATCGAACACGGCTGACTCACTCTCTTGAGGTCGCCCAGATAGGTCGTTCTATTTGCGGATGGCTGCTCGCTTCTACTGACGACTTTTCGCCGGAAAACACGATTGATGCGGATTTGGTTGAGGCTGTATGTCTCTCCCATGACCTCGGGCATCCGCCGTTCGGGCATGCAGGGGAGAGGTCTCTCAACCACTTCATGGCACCTTACGGAGGATTCGAGGGAAACGCTCAGACTCTCAGGCTTCTCACAGAACGTATTTTTTCGCAGCGGCGAACCGGGATGGACCCCTCCCGAGCCTTCGTGGATGGAATTCTCAAATATAAGTCAGGGTGGGGAGAGCTGAAGGAGGTAGAAGGCAAAGAGCCCGCGAATCACTTTATTTACGATGAGCAGTCGGAATACACGGAGTGGACATTAGGAGGGCGGGTATTTCCGGGAGAGCTGGAGGCCGGAAAGGTGCGGGATAGCTTTAAGTCGGTGGAATGCCAGGTCATGGATTGGGCTGATGATACCGCCTATTCGCTGAACGATCTGGCGGATAGCGTTCGCGCAGGCTTCCTCAATGAGGAATCAATTCGTCGGTGGGCGGAAAAAAGGGGGTTGGAGTCGGGACCGGACAGCCCCTTGGGCGATTTAATTCGGGCGATTAGCCGGGGCCGAATAGATTCTTTCGTCGGTCACCGGATTGGCTTGTATGTGAAAGCGGCTAAGGTTCAGGAAACTGAGAACTTTCTTAGTGGGGAAAGTAATCGTTACCGCTTTCGTATTGTGGTCGATCAGACGACGCAGGCAGAAAGTGAAATTTTTAAACGGCTCGCCTTTGAAGTCGTATTCCTCTCGACCCAGCTCAAGCAGCTCGAGCACAAGGGGAGCATGATGTTGCGAAGGCTATGGGAACTCTTTCTCCTTCGTTACGTAGATCAGCAGCCCGTTGACGGTCAGTTTTTTCAATTGCTGCCTCCTGAGCAGGTCGAGGAAATTGAGAGTGTGGAAACCGCTGGGGAACGGGCAAGGCTGGTTTGTGACTTCCTCGCAGGGATGACGGATGGCTATGCGGTGCGGATGTATCAGCGGCTGTTTTCTCCAGGATTCGGATCCATTGGTGATATCGTTGGATAGAGGGCCCAACGGAAAACGCCCCGGCTCGTCAGAGCGCGGGGCGTTCAATAAAGCTTTTGGTTAAAGCTTTCTGGTTAGGAGCCCTTGGCTTCTTTCCAGTCCTTGCAGACGAATCTCTTAGCCGTCTTTCCGAGGGCCTTAACTACGTCTTTCTTGCTGATGCCACCCTTCTCAGCCATCACGACGATGGTCTGGGTCTTGGGTGCCTTACCGGCTTTGATCTCGACAGTCTTAACGCCTGCGAGGCTTTTGAGCGACGAACTGACGCTCCGCTTACATCCGGCTCAAGTGACACCCGTGAAGGTGGCCTCGTATTTGACGTCCGCACCATAGGCGACGCCCAACAGCATAACCGCCAGAAAGGCGATGAGGTGATGTACTTTCATTGTTCTAGAACAGATGGGGTTGACCATCCGCCGACATCATACGTGTGAAATTCCAAACCTCAACCGCATGTTAAGGTCGTTTGCAAAGTAACAAAATTACTGTATATAATTGAAAATAAGTAATTTATGACTTATTAAAGTCCTGAAAGCCCCAAAAAATCTTCACCGGAAGGAGTATATTTAGGTTCAAGGGTATGAAAAAGGGCAAGGCTCCTCGCTCGTGAGACCCAACCGCAACATTTCGAGCCAAGTCTACTGGTAGGTCCGGAGCCAGGCAACAAGATCGGCAATATCCTGATTAGTCAGGCCCAGAGTTCCCGGATCATACATCAGGGAGCGTTTAAATCCCTGTCGCTTTTCGATCCGCTCCCTGGGGATCATCTGAGTCTGGCCACCCGCAGACTGGATGACAACGGGAGGAGAATCATCGCGACCGAGGTCGCTGTTGTTGAATGCGATGCCATGTATTCGTCCCCCGTTCTTCAGGATTACCTCCGTTCCTCCGTAGCCGAGCGCGATCTCGGCTGATGGGTCAGCGATGGCACGAATGATTACCTCTTTTCCCTGATTCCGTGCCCAACCCCGGAGGTTTGGTCCGTAGTCTGTTCCGAGGCCTTCGATCTTGTGACACAAGATACATTTCGCGGTAACCAGTTTCCCGCGGGCAGGATCTCCGGGGAGATTGAGGATCTCGTTCACGTCAGGTATCGGGGTAGATGGAGGCGGAACTGGAGAGGCGGATATTACGAGGGATTCCGGATCGTAAATATTCTGCTCCTTGAGTGCTTCACGAAGGTTGTATTTGGACCACTCGCCCGCGACGTTCCGCATGAGCCATGCAGTGGCCTCGCCTGCGAGGGGTGACCCGGGAGACGCGAGTTCGAGCATGACCCTCGCGGCCTTCTCATCATCAATAAACGCGATGGACTCTACCGCGAACTTTCTCTTCTCGAGGCTCAGGGAGCGGTCGAGCACTCGGCTCCTGAGGGCGTCGATAGAGGCAGAACCCCATAGGCGCCACGTCAGGCGAGCAAAGGACTCGGGCCATTCAGAAGGTGGGCCTGGTTGTAGTCGCTGCCTCAGGGTTTTCCAGATCGCACTCTCCTTGTTCGCAGCACCAAGGCCGATTGCTTCCAGCGAATTCTTGTCTTCAGTGTCACACCGCCGGGCAAGCTCAACAAAAATTTCAGCAGTCTCAGCGGCAGAAAGATCTCTCAGGGAAAGTGCGATTTCCCGGCGGACCTGAGGAGAGGGGTCGGTGGCTAGACGCCTGGCATGAGGAAGCATGGAATGCCCCGCCCGGCGCAATGCCCGATAGGCGACCACACGCTGCTGTGAATCCTTGTTCTCCAGGAGGGAGAGGCACTTTTGTAATCCCTCTTCACCTAGGTAAGGAAGAAGCCAGACAGCACGTGCTGCAATCCATGGGTTCTGGTCGGCAAGGAGCGCCGTTACTGCAGGGAGGGCCTTTCCTCCAGCGGCACGAAGCCCGCGAAAACCAAGGTAGCGGACATTGACTGCAGGGCTTCGCAGGGCCGCGATCTGGCCAGTGAGGGTCGTGGGGTCCACTGCAGGAATCACGGGTTTGAATCCGTGTGGAGCTATTCGGTAGATCGTGCCTGAGAAAGAGCTGTCCATGTGCCCGGATCCTCCCACACGTGGATCAAACCAGTCACAGAAATATATCGCCCCGTCCGGGCCTATAGTTACGTCACTCGGCCGGAAAAAGCTGGGGGCAACCTTCTCGATATCATTGTTTTTGGGTCCTCCACCCACGAAGTCCGCCCCATCATATTGTTTTCGAGGATTGGCCGTGAGAAAGTCGAACCGATTAAGCTCAAAGGTGCCTGCGGTGGGCTTCGGGCGGTATCCCAGAATAGTGTTGAGAGCGGTATCACAGCTCAGGAGAGAGCCATTCCATTTCTTTCCCAAGGCCCCATTTTCATAAAAGGTGATCCCTGTGGGAGCCCCTCCACCATAGACGTCTCCGGCATCCATTGTGCCTGGGTCATCCTGCCGCCAGTGCACCCGGTCGTAGGGCTGCCCGGGCCGACGGACTGCCTTGTTTCTCTGCTTTCCGCTCCGCGTAAAATAGCCCGCGCAGCCGTATTCAAGTGCGAATGAGGTGCGGCATCCCCGGGGGTCGTCATTGTCATTCTGGAACATGTCTCCGAACGAAGTGAGGATTTGCTCGTAGGAGTTGCGGAGTCCATGACTGACGATTTCGGCTTCGGACCCGTCAGGATTCATTCGAACGGCAAAACCAGAGATCCATACATGACCATCGTCGGAGGTTTTTCCGGTCGTGGAGAGATGGTCCGCCGGCCAATTTGGTCCCCGACTGCCATAGGTACCTCCGAGGTAGAAGGATTTGCCAGAGTTATCGGTGAAGACTGCTCCGCAGTTGCCATTGTTAAAATAGAATTTTCCGCCCGGACCAGCTACCAGAGAATGGAGGCCGTGGTCGTGGTTGATGGCGTTGAAGCCTGTGAGAATTACCTCTCTCTTGTCTACCTCTGGATCAAACTTCAGGTCCCGGTTGACATCAGTGTAGGCGAGAAGGTCCGGGGGTTGAGAGACATAGATGATGTTGTCGAAGACCGCTATCCCGAGTGGTGCGATAAAGCCGGGCTCCTGAACGAAGGTGTGAGAATGGTCACACTTTCCGTCTCCGTTTGTATCCTGCAGTACGACGACCCGGTCTCCGGCCGCCCGCTGTCCCTTGTTTCCCCGATAGTTGACTCCTTCGGTAACCCAGATTCGACCCTTGTGATCGATATCCATATTGGTTGGGTTGTAGAGCTGAGGGGTGGTGGCCCAGACCGTCACCTCGAGAGATGGGTCGAGCTGAAACATTCCGGGGGGAATAGACTTAGGCGTGTTATCAGGTTTCCAGACGCTCTCTGCCACAAGGGAGGTCGCAGTAGTGATAGAAAAGATCAGTAGCTGGATTGGCTTCATGCTCGGGAGGGTTTTTGGTTGAATCGGGGAAAGGCCCAAGAAGAATTCAGTCGCTCAGGGATTTTTCTACTTATCTTTTGGTAGCTTCCAGGTGAGTTCCTTCTGGTTCCATGGCCGGGTGCGGTTTTGAAACTTTTCCCGGGTCGCAGCGACATGTGATGGCAGGACCACGCTGCCAGAATTTCCCCACTCGTGGCGCACGAAGGTCAGGATGGAAGCCACCCATTCATCGTCGTTAGTTGCGCCAAAAGGAGCCATCAAGCCCTCGTAGGTCTTGCCGTCGAGTTCGCCTGCCAGGCCGTGTAGCATGATCTGAATGGCGGCCTCCCGGTTTTCCTCCAGGCGAGGCGACTCGGGGAGTGGAGGAGCCAGCAGGTTCTTGCCGTCCGGGCTTATCAGCCCCCGCCCGTCGGGGCCATGGCAGGTGGTGCAGAGCTCTCGATAGATCGCTTGCCCCCGGTCAAATAGAAGTTGGTATTCCTTGCTCAGGGGCGTGGGCTGATGGGCGAATTCCCGCCCAAAAGTTGTTAGGCCCGGCCAGGAGAACATGAAGGAAATTGCCTGAAGCTGCTCACGGATTGCTGGTTCGTTCCGCTGTTCCAACGAGGTCAGGCTCACAGGCTTGGCCGCGAATTTGATCATCTTGGCCCGTGCCGGTTTCCGTCCGGGGGACACGATCGTGCTGGCGATTGTCTGTAGCATGGATAGTGCTCTGGGCGCCTCTGCCTGTGCGATGAGATCCAGAAGCTTTTTGACACTGAGGGGGTCCCCTCCAGAAATTGTTCCGGTAACGCAATAGCGTTGCCACTGTTCCAGTTGGGCTACGGCTTTTTCCTCGATGTGATCACCATGAAAGACAGGGTGATCGAAGAGAAGGGAGAGAAAGTCTACAAGAAATCGGCGTGGCGAGGCCGCCGCCACGGCATTGAGAATTCGCTCGTTCATCGGGTCTCTTGAGATGCACCTAGCGATAAGGTCTTTCCCTTCCTCGTGATTGGTCTTGCCGACGGTGAGGATCACCTGTGCAAGAACTGAGTAATCGGGATCGTCTGACAGGGTTTTTAATCTTTGATAACAGGCAGATGAGTCCTCGGCCCGGAGGAGCCGTTCGATAGCGCGAATCGCTGCGGTGCGAACACGGTGGTCGTGATCTGCCAGGGCGATAAAGTTAGTTTCCTTGTCGAGTTGCTCGAGACCATCGAGGGTCCAGAGGGCATGGAGCCGCCCAAGGGCATCCTGGTGATCGGTTACCATCTTCCGCAGCGCGGAGGTAGCTGAGACCTCTCGTCTGGTCACAAGAAGGCTCTGGGCAGTGTCGCGCCACCAGCCGTTGGGATGAGCCAGACTTTCCACGAGTCTGGCAGGAGTAGCACTCAGAAGTTCAGGTGGGGGCCCCGGGGAAAGTCCTTCTCGAATCACCCGGTATATTCGTCCCCGGCCGACATTTTTTTCGTATCCTGCCTTCAGAATTTCTCCGCGCAGATAGTCTGTAATGTAGACTCTCTCTTGAATGATTCCGTGATACATATCCACGATATAGAGGCAGCCGTCGGGCCCGGTCGAGAGATTGACAGGGCGAAAATTCCCATCCGTGGAGGAAATAAACTCGCCGGAGCTTTTTTCGTACCTGTTGGTCAGCTCGATATGACCTGAATCGGCGTAGCGCACTGCCGAGCGACGAATAAGGCGGCCTACTGGTTCACAGACGAGATAGTCGCCGTTGATTTCATCGCCGAGGCGGTCCCCGCGGAATACGAGCTGCCCGCAGGCGGACGTGAACGTTTTCAAGGTGCCGTCCTCGGATCGAGCCATGCCGGGTCCGCTTTGCAGGTCAGGAGTAACCATTGAGGGCCAGACGCTTTGATAGTTCCCCATTCCACGGATAGCCGCTGCCATCGGTCCGCGCCGTATTTGCCTCCGGGGATCCGGTTGATGATAGCGGGGAGGTACAAACAGCGCGATTGCGGGAGTTCCGTTGGTTGAGAAGAGGAGTCGCCCCTCATCGTTACGAGTCAGGCCCCATTGCCCGACCACAACGACACCTTCGCTTTGTAGTTCACGATTGGTCAGCTGGTAACGTCGACCATGCTGGGAAACATGAATCCAGTTGTCGATTCCCCATAGCAGGCCATTCGCTTTGTGCTCGACATTGCTGGAGCGCATGGAGAATCGGTCAAAGATCTTTTTTTTGGTATCTGCAATCCCATCCCCGTCTAGATCCCTGCAATACCAGAGGTCCGGGGGCTCCCCAACAAGTAGTCCATCATCAACGGGGAGGATGGTTCTGGGTTCCACCAGTCCGTCGAGGTAGACCGAGTGCCGGTCCATCCTGCCGTCGCCATCGGTGTCTTCGTGCAGGGAAATTCTACCAATAGGATCCTGAGCTCCGGTTCCATTAATATCCTGCATGTATCCGCGCATTTCGGCTACGAACATCCGCCCGTTTCCGTCCCACGCTATGGCGACTGGCTCGCGGATCTGAGGTTCCGAGAGAACAAGTTCGA
>TARA_B100001057_G_scaffold75012_1_pt1 | contig 19478 bp, 20 predicted proteins | sample TARA_B100001057 | Tara Oceans TARA_B100001057 (sample SAMEA2621839) | marine metagenome | biome: marine biome (ENVO:00000447); feature: surface water layer (ENVO:00002042); material: "saline water (ENVO:00002010), including plankton (ENVO:xxxxxxxx)" | depth 5 m
GTGCCCAGCTTGAATGTGAGCGATTTGTCCTCCGCTGGCAAAGCCCTGCGCCGTAAAACCCATGAGACCCTACAAAAAGCCGACGACGATTACGGCCGCCGTCAGCAGTTCAATACCGTGGTATCCGCAGTGATGGAATTGCTAAATACCGTGGCTAAGACCGAGCTTGCAAATGAGGCCGATCGCGCAGCGGCGCAAGAAGCATGGGTCAGCGCGGTGCTGATCATTTCGCCTATTGCACCGCATATTGCACATGAACTTTGGTCGCTGTTGGGCATGAGTGAACCCTTGGTCGGGGCCCCTTGGCCCGCCGTCGATAACGCCGCGCTGGAGCAAGATTCGTTGACCCTGGTGGTGCAGGTGAACGGCAAGGTGCGCGGACAGGTTGATGTGGCGAAAGATTCAGAAAAGGATGCGATCTTGGCCTTGGCCAAGGCAGACGCGAACGTGCAGCGTCATCTAGAAGGAAAAACCGTACGCAAAGAGATCGTGGTGCCCAATAAGCTTGTCAACATCGTGGTGGGGTAGGCGCCGTGTTGCTAAATCGTCTGTTGCTTGTGATGTCCGTTTTGCTGCTGACGAGTTGTGGGTTTCAACTGCGCGGTACAAATCTGTCAGAACGCTTGGAAGGTGATATCACCTATCGCCTCGTCCGTGGCCAAGACCTTGGCCCGTCCTATGCGGACTTTCAGCGCGTGCTGAAAAACACTCTCGCCCGGGCGGGGTACCGCGAGGCTAGTCCAGCGGAACTCACTCTGCAGATGCAGAGCTTTCAGCGGGAAAATATCGATGGCGCGGTGGATGCAGACCTGCGCGTGGCGGAACAAATCTCGGCCTCAACGCTGAGTTTTAGCGTCCTCAATAGTGAGGGGGCGGTGTTGGCGGATGAGCTGCGTTTGGAAATGCGTCAGATTTTTCGAGTAGACCGAACCCAGTTGCTGGGCAGCTTTGAGCAGCGCTCCTCTGTAGAGCAAAATCTCGATCAGAAACTCGCCGACCAGGTAGTGCGTGCGCTGGGCGTCGTGATGCGAGGTGACCGCAGTGCGAAAACAGACGCGGAACGCACCAGCCGCATGGCAGAACTCGAAATCATGATTGAACGAGATGCCGCTTAGGCCAGACCAACTTGACGCCGCTCTGCAGCAATCGCTGCAGGGCATTTACCTTATCAGTGGCGATGAGACGCTTCTGGTGGAAGAGGCCTGTGACGCGGTGCTGCAAAAAGCGCGAGAGCAAGGTTTTACGGAGCGCTCCATTCATCATGTAGAGACTGGTTTTAAATGGCACGACGTGACCAACGATGCCGCCAGCATGTCCCTGTTCGCTGAGCGTAAAGTCCTCGATCTGCGCATACCTGCGGGTAAATTCGACAAAGAAGGCGGTCAGGTATTGCGCGATTGGGCGGACGGTAGCGTTGGCAACCCGGACACCCTGTTACTGATGCGTACCGAGCGCCTGCAGCCGCGGCAGCGCAGCAGCGCCTGGTTCAAAGCTATTGAAGGAGCCGGTACTGTGGTTCTGATTTGGCCCTTGGCGCCTCGAGAGTTACCCACTTGGTTAGAAAAACGCCTGCAAACTAAGGCGCTGACCTTGGAGCCGCAGGCGCTGCGGGCCCTTGCTGATCGCGTCGAAGGCAATCTGCTCGCGGCGGCCCAAGAGATTGAAAAGCTTGCACTGCAAAATTTAGCTCAGCCCGTCACCCAAGAAGCGCTGTTGAGTTGTTTGGAGGATACGTCTCGATTCAACAGTTTCGACGTGATCGATGCAGCCATGGCCGGACAAGGCGCTCGGGTGAGCAAGATTCTGTCTGTGTTGCGCGAAGATAAGGGCGCGTTATTCGCTGTACTGGGTGCACTGACTAGCCAACTGCGGCGTCTTGGCGAGACGCGCGGTTTGCCGCCAGCGCGCGCTCGGACCATGGAGGCCTTTGCCAGACGCGGACCATCTGCAAAGGCATTGCTAGCGGAATGTGCCGTGCTCGACCAACAAGGCAAAGGCCAGCGGCTGGGCGACGCATGGCTTGGGCTGGAGCAACTGCTGCTTGCTATGGCCCAGCAGCCGGGGCAGCGGCCGCCGTCCTATTACCAGAGGAAGTTAAAGGGTCGCTAGCATTGGCCAGACGGAATGACCAAGAGGTAGATCGAAGACCCGTCAGTTAATATGCGTGTCTGCAACCCGCCCCAGCTCGATCACGCTGAGCTTGCCGCCATTGTTATCAAGGGTCGTTACTGAGCAATTGTCAGGCCCGAAGATGCGCATGCGGTCGTCTTCCATGGCCGCCCCGACTGCGGCGTTAATCGCCACGTAATGGCTGAAAATAATACAGTCCTGCTCACAGCCGAGGAGAAAATCCGCCAGATCTTGGCGCCACTGTTGTACCGATGCGTCCAGCGCCGACCAATTGCCCGCCATGGCTTGGCTGAGCCAGGTGGCTCTGGCTTCAAGATCCTGGGTGGGTGAGGGAATTTCGGCCACTCGTGGCTCAACGTCGATGGGTACCTGCCAGATATCCGCTAGCGCCTGAGCGGTTTCAAAGGCCCGGGCCATTGGGCTTGAGAGCAGTTCGGGTCGCTGGCTGTGCTGTGCATCCAGCATGGCGGCAACAGCTTGCGCTTGATGGCGGCCTAAATCATCTAAGCCCGGGTCTGGGTGGGCGCCAAACCCAGCCGCTGCTTTTCCGTGTCTAACAAGTTGGACGGTTGCCATCTTTCTACTGCCCTTTTTAATTGGGTTCTCTACAATATTGGTTTGTTAATCAGAAGATAGGAACAGCAGTGACGGACCACAAAGCTTCGGGACTTAACCCGCTCATGACTCCTGATACACAAGTGAGTGTGCGCGAGGTATTCGCAATTGATCAAGACCTGATGGTGCCCGCCTTTAGCGAGCGTTCCGAGCATGTGCCCGATGCTGATCCTGACTACCGCTTTGACCGAGATACCACCCTCGCTATTTTGGCCGGCTTTGCCCATAACCGTCGCGTCATGGTGCAGGGCTATCACGGCACAGGTAAGTCCACGCACATCGAGCAAGTCGCTGCGCGGCTCAACTGGCCCTGCATTCGCATCAACCTCGACAGCCATATTTCCCGCATCGACCTGATCGGCAAGGACGCCATCGTGCTGCAGGATGGTAAGCAAATTACCGAATTCCGCGAAGGCATCCTGCCATGGGCACTGCAGAATCCGGTGGCCCTAGTTTTTGATGAGTACGATGCCGGTCGTCCCGACGTCATGTTTGTGATTCAGCGGATACTGGAAGTGGAAGGTAAGCTGACGCTGCTCGATCAAAACAAGGTTATTACGCCACATTCGCAGTTTCGTCTTTTTGCAACGACCAATACGGTCGGCCTCGGTGACACCACAGGTTTGTACCATGGCACCCAGCAAATTAACCAAGGCCAAATGGACCGCTGGAGCATCGTTTCCACGCTGAACTACCTAGAGCATGAGGCCGAGAGTAATATCGTGCTCGGCAAGGTAGCTTCCTACCAAGCAAGCGATGACGGCAAACGCGTGATCGGCAACATGGTGAGCGTTGCTGAGTTAACTCGTAAGGGCTTCGTGAACGGCGATGTATCTACCGTGATGTCACCGCGAACCGTACTTACATGGGCACAAAATGCTGAAATTTTTGGCGACGTTGGTTTCGCCTTCCGGGTGACGTTCTTAAATAAGTGCGACGAACTTGAGCGCGCAATCGTTGCCGAATACTACCAGCGCTGCATGGGTGAAGATCTGGGCGACGCGACTGCGGGCATTACCCTGAAGTCTGCCTAAGAGCCACCTCATGTCCGACGTAGAAAACCCCTTAGAGCCGTTCAAGCGCGCGACCACGGCGACTATTCGTGCCATCGCTGGCGACGATGAGTTGGACGTGGTGTTCGGTGCCGGGCCGCCAGTTGTGCGCGGCAGCACGTTGCGTCTGCCAGTGCCGGCGCTCGGTGCAGATCAAACAGAAATCGATGCGGTGCGCGGGGTTGGCGATGAATTTGCCCTGCGCTTTCGCCATCACAATGCTCAGTTGCATGCTCGTTACAGCCCCGAGGGCGGTCCTGCGCAAGAAATGTTTGAGTGGATAGAATCTGCGCGCATCGCGTCCATCGGTGCGATGCGTATGAAGGGCGTGGCGCAAAATCTTGATGCGCATCTTGAAGTGCAGTGCAAACAAGCGGCCTTTGATACCATCACCGCTGAAACCGATGCGCCGCTTTCCGTCGCCGTGGGTTTGCTGGTGCGCCAGCAATTGACGGGTCGCGAGCTACCACCCAGTGCTGAGCATGTGGTGCAGTACTGGCGCGAGCATGTGCTGGAAAATGCCGGCGAGCATATCGAGGCGTTGCGTGATCACGTCACCGATCAGGATGCTTTCGCCAATTTGTGCCGCAATATTATTGCTGACCTCGGCCTGCCTATTGATCTCACCGACCCCAATGAGGGCGAGACCAATCCCGAAGATATGGACACCATGGACCAGTCCGAAGAGGCAGATTCGGAGTTCAGTCCGGAAGATGTGGTGTTAGATGAAGATTCCGCTGGTGAAGAAAACAGTGATGGTGACGCCACTACCGTTGAGATGGATGCCCATGCAGATATGGATGAGGGTGCCGGCGAGACAGACCCGGATGAGGCACCCATGCCGATGCCGGACGATGCTGGTCGCATTCCTGTCGACAACAACTACCAAGCCTATACCGAACGCTTTGACGAGATCATTAAGGCCGAGGATCTGTGTGACGCCGACGAACTGATTCGGCTGCGTCAGTTACTCGATCAACAGCTGCTGTCGCTGCAGCATGCCACCTCGAAGTTGGCTAATCGCCTGCAGCGCCGGCTGATGGCAAAGCAAAACCGCACTTGGGAGTTCGACCTTGAGGAAGGCATTTTGGATGCCGCGCGGCTGACCCAAGTGGTGGTCGATCCCATGAATCCCTTGGCCTACAAACAAGAAAAAGAGACCAAGTTCCGCGATACCGTGGTCACTTTGCTTATCGACAGTTCGGGCTCCATGCGTGGGCGCTCGATCACCATAGCAGCAATGTGCGCCGATATTATGGGTCGAACGCTAGAGCGTTGTTCCGTGCGGGTGGAGATTTTGGGCTTTACGACGCGGGCATGGCGCGGTGGCGAATCCCGGGAAGCATGGATCAACGACAACAAGCCATCGAATCCGGGCCGTCTTAATGATTTAAGGCATATCGTTTATAAGAGCGCCGATGATTCTTGGTCCCGCTCCCGCCGTAATCTTGGCCTGATGATGCGAGAGGAACTGCTGAAAGAAAATATCGACGGCGAGGCGCTGATTTGGGCTCACAACCGAGTGGTAACGCGGCCAGAGCAGCGCAAGGTGATGATGGTCATCTCCGACGGCCTGCCGGTCGATAACTCCACCCTGCTGGTAAACCCCAGCAACTTTTTGGAACAGCACCTAAAATATGCGATCAGCATGATCGAAGATCATTCGCCAGTAGAGCTTGTTGCCATTGGCATTGGTCATGATGTGACCCATCACTATAAGCGTGCGGTTACCATCACCGATGCCGAGCAGCTAGGCGGCGCGATGACCGATCAGCTGGCAGAACTCTTTGAGATTAAGACGTAAAAAATAACACCTAGAAAAATTGCCCCGGTATGGACACCGAGGCTGGTCGGCCAGTGGATTAGCCCACGACTTCCATGCGGATGATTTCTGGAGGCCCACCCATCAAACCTTTGAAGCCAGCGCCGGAGGCTTTGAAGTGCTCCGAGGCAACATGTGCTGCCATGGCGTCTTCGTCTTCGTACATTTCCATAACCGTGTAGCCGCCGTCGGCGTCTTTGCAAAGCTTGTACAAATGGCAGCCAGGTTCATTGGCATTCACCTTGGCGGCTAGGTCCAGCATGACTGCCTCAAATTCCTCTTCCTTCCCCTCACGCACGTTGAGCTTGGCGATCGCTGCGAGCATGTCTCTCTCCTCTTAATGACGAAAATGTAGAACTAAATTGCCAACAACCTGAACACAGTAAGTAGACATGCGCTAAGGTTTAGAGCGAATTGAGGATAAGGATTCCAATGCAGCGACGCAAACTGCTGGAAGCGTTAGCACGCTATGGCGAGCACTACCCAGAGGAATATGCAACCGTAGAACGTTTTACAGCACTGCTGGACGGTCACCCGAACTGTTTTGAACGCGATTGCTGGGCAGGGCACATCACGGGTTCTGCCTGGCTAGTCGATCCGACTCGAAGCCAACTGCTTTTGACCCATCACCGCAAACTCAATATGTGGCTGCAGCTTGGTGGGCACAGCGATGGTGAAACGGACACCGTAGGGGTCGCCAAGCGTGAAGCGCTGGAAGAATCCGGCTTGCCCGTTGACGTTTTGAGCGATGAGATTTTCGATATCGATATTCACAAGATCCCCCCGCGAAAGGATGATCCGGCCCACGAGCACTTTGATATTCGCTTCATGCTGCAAGCCCAGCGCGATGACTTCGTCGTGAGCGCTGAATCCATCGACCTTGCCTGGGTGCTCATCGAGCAGTTGGAGTCCTATACTAATGAAGAATCGATCTTGCGCATGCGCCGCAAGTGGCGCGCGCAAAGTCTATCTTTAGGTCTAAAGTCTATGTGCGGGCTGTAGCAATTTGGATTGACCGTCGTAGCAGTCGCACAAAACTGCAGGAATAATGCCTTGTGACTGGAGAGCGCATACCCTAGGCTTGCATTTCTCGCCCGATTGTACTTGGTACACCTCAGTTCGTGTTGGAACTTGAAGCGTGAGTTACGCTGCAAGAAAGACCTTCGGAGGCCAGACAAGATTGGAAAACGTAAGTTTCTCTGCTTCTAGGTTTGATTGGTCGAATTCTCCAGAGAGAGAAAAACTCAGCACTTATCAAACAAGGAGCTAAAGGCAGCTGTGAAAAAACTATATGTAGGTAACCTCGCATGGGCGGTCACCGATGAAGATCTGCAGTCATTGTTCTCAGAACATGGCGGTGTCGCGTCCGCATCGGTTATCACGGATCGTGAAACTGGTCGGTCCCGCGGATTTGGTTTTGTCGAAATGGAAGACGGCTCTGAAGCCGCGATCGAAGCGCTAAACGGCTTGGATTTCAAAGGCCGAGCACTACGGGTCAATGAAGCACAAAGCAAGCAACGCCCTGGTGGCGGTGGTGGTGGCGGCGGAGGCGGTCGTCGCTTCTAAGACGGTCTAACCACCGTCGCGAAAGAACCCTGATGTTTTCATCAGGGTTTTTTTTGCCTGGAACTTGGTGATCAATCGACAGACCGGCAGAGCTTTGACGCTGGCAGTTCAGCGGTTGGCACAGTTGCTGGATAACGGGGCGACGCCAACGCGTGACTGGCGAGGTGAGATGCCCATGATCGCAGCAAGAAAACTCTCTTCTTAGCTCTTGCTGCCAAGCGAGAATTTTGAGCGTCGCTGTCCTGCTGGAGGCGTGCAGACAATGCTTCGAGTGTTTGCGATACGCAGTCGTTTAAGTGTGTTTATTGTGCTTGTGGACTGTTTTTTCGACAGGGTTATTTCTGTTACTAAAAGTGCTGCCAACAACGTTGTGACTGACAGATCAGATCGTCGCTGATAGCTTCTTTTCAGAGATAATTAACCAGCATGATGGAAGCCCCTACGACGGGTAGAGTGCTTGCCGAGCTCGATGGGCATTAGCCTCGTTCTTCTACGGTGGGGTCAAAGCGTTAGCAACCCGCGTGAACTAAGGTATACAACCGCTAGCAGTGCACTTGTTTTAAGGGAAAATGAATCGCTAACGAGTTGAGGGATGGCGTCAGGAATAAGGGGTTATCGCAAGTTTCAAAGGGGCTCAGCGTGCTGGGATCGACTCCAGTAAGTTCCGTGTGTAGGCGCTTTGCGGGTGATCAAAAACGGTTTTTGTGGGGCCTATTTCTTCCAGTTGCCCGGCGAACATGACCGCAACCCGATCAGATATCTGTCGAATCACGGCCAAATCGTGAGACACGAAAAGCATGGTGATGCCGTATTCCTCCTTAAGCTCAGCTAGCAGCTTGAGTATTTGTGCCTGTATGGTGACGTCTAGGGCGGACACCGGTTCGTCTGCCACGATGAATTCGGGTTTGGTCGCGATTGCTCGCCCTATGGCAATCCGCTGGCGCTGGCCACCAGAGAACTCGTGCGGGTATTTTTTCGCAAATGCACTTGCAAGTCCGACGTTATCCATCAAAGTGCGCACGGCTTTGCCCACGTCGCAGCGGTCGACCAAATTGTGCAACAGTAATGGCTCTGCCAATGTATCGAATACCGTCATTCGTGGATTTAAAGAGGAGTAGGGATCTTGGAAAATCATCTGCATTCGTCGTCGCAAGACTTTCAGGTCTGTCTTGTTGATACGATCAATGTCGATGCCATCGAAGTTAATAGCTCCTGCGGTTATCTTGACAAGTCTTAGCAATGAGCGGCCGAGGGTCGATTTACCGCTGCCTGACTCCCCGACAAGACCTAACACTTCTCGTTTGTTTATTGAAAATGTTACATCGTTGACCGCACGCACGGGTTGAGTCCGGTCGTTTGAATAAAACCAGGTCTTTAACCCAGTAACGCGGAGCAGCTCCGAGGTTTTAGCTTCATAATTTTGTGGCGCCCCATTGGGTACAGAGGCTAATAGTTTTTTTGTGTACGGATGTTCAGGGCGTTGAAGGACTGTTTGCGCGCGCCCGCTTTCCACTGCCAGGCCTTTTTCCATAACTAAGATTTCGTCTGCAATCTCTGCCACTACCGCCAGATCATGACTGATAAATAGCACGCCAATGCCGCGACTGGCTTGTAGTGACTTAATGAGTTCAAGAATCTGTGCCTGTATAGTGACATCTAGCGCTGTTGTAGGTTCATCAGCGATCAATAGCTTGGGTTCGTTGATCAGTGCCATTGCTATCATTACACGCTGTCTCATCCCCCCCGAAAATTCGAAGGGGTAGGCATGCATGGCCTGTTCTGGTTCTTGCAGCCCGACTTCCTCCAGCAGCTCTATCGAGCGCGCTCTCGCCTGCTTTTTCGAAAGACTGGTATGTAGAAGTAGGGGCTCTGTGAGTTGCTCACCGATACGCAGGAACGGATTCAAAGAGGTCATAGGGTCTTGAAAAATCATACCGATCTGTGAGCCCCTCACCCGCCGCAGTTCGCGTTGCGAGAGGGTTAACAAGTTCTGGCCAGCAAACCAAGCCTCGCCACCGTCAATGCGGCCTGGGGGTGACGGGATCAAACCAAGTAAGGCATAGCACAGCACTGATTTGCCAGAGCCACTCTCACCAATGATTGCCGTAAGTGCGTTCTCCCTAACGTCCAAACTTACCGACTGCACTGCTTGTAGCGTGCCGTTTCTAGTCACAAAGCTGACGCTCAAATCTTTTACGGCAAGAAGGCTCATTTATTAATCCTTGGAACCGCGAACGTCTAACGCATCGCGCATGCCGTCGCCTAGGAAATTCAACGCGAACAGCGTCAAGGTCAGAGCACTCCCTGGAAATACGAGTAGCCACGGATATTCTTCCATTGTTTCAGCGCCGTAACTGATCAGCAGACCCCATGAAGTTGCTGGTGGTTGAATACCAAGGCCAAGGAAGCTCAGAAAAGCTTCCAGCAGCATAACGCTGGGAATAGTCAGGGTGGTATATACGATCATCGGCCCAACCGCGTTGGGAATAATATGTCTGTAAAGAATGACGAGAGGTGACAAGCCAATTGAGGTTGCGGCTTCTACGAATTCTTTTTGTTTTATTGATTGCACCTGGGTGCGCATGATGCGGGCCATGGTCAACCACTCTACAGCGCCTATGGCAAGAAACAGTAATATTATATTTCGGCCGAAGACGACCATCAGTAAGATGATGAATATCATAAATGGCAGCGCGTAGAGCACATCGACAAACCGCATCATGATGGCGTCGATACGGCCGCCGCAATAACCAGCAATTGCGCCCCAGCTAACACCAATAACCAGTGCAACAATAGTTGCGATAAAGCCTACTGCGAGGGAAATTCTACCGCCATAGAGGATTTGGGTGAGCACATCGCGGCCAAAAATATCGGTGCCCAGCCAATGGTTTGCGCAAGGCGGGATGGCGCCAAGATCTAGATTCTGAGAGTCGTATTCGTAGGGCGCAATCCATGGCGCCAAAGACGTGGTGAGGACCACAAGGATCAGAAAGCCGGCGCCGATAACCGCTAGGCGATTTTTTTGCAGTCGCAACCATGCGTCTTGCCACAGCGACGAGCCCTCGAGATCCCCGTCAACATTGTGTTCGGGGGGATAGGACATTAATTCGCCTTTTTGAACTGAGTGCGCAGGCGGGGATCCATCCAGGCAGCTAGGACATCACTGACAAGATTAAATAGCACGATCAAAACAGACAGGAAGACCGTGGTCCCCAAAATCATTGTGTAGTCTCTGTTGAATGCCGCCTGAACGTAGAAACGGCCTAGGCCAGGAATTTGAAAAATGGTCTCCACAACGAAAGATCCTGCTATCAACCCTGCAAAGGCGGGTCCCAAGAACGCCATCACAGGTATCAGACCACCTCGTAACGCGTGTTTGACAATAATTCGAGAGTCCGAGGCGCCTTTGGCCCGAGCGGTCCGTATATAGTCTTGCGAAAGAATCTCTAACATGCCAGCTCGACTCAGTCTTGCGATATACGCAGCGTAGGCGGACCCAAGGGTGATGGCGGGTAAAACTTTGTCGCCTGGTAAGTCTCCCCAGCCTGAGATGGGCAACCATTCTAAGTAGATCCCAAAAACCAGTATGAGCAGTGGCCCAAGTAAAAAAGAGGGCATACAGATGCCGATCATGGCCAGACTCATCGGCACGTAATCTTGCCGAGTGTTTGGGCGCAATGCCGCAAATACGCCGGCAAGAACGCCTGTTAATAGCGCAAAACAAAGCGCATAAAGCCCCAATTCGGCGGTAACCGGCAAGCCGCTGGCAAGAATTTCGTTGACACTGCGTCCAGGGTATTTGAAAGATGGTCCGAGGTCGCCCGCCACTAAATCTGAAAGATAAGCAAAATATTGATCAGACAAAGGCACATCAAGCCGGTATTGCGCTTCGAGGGCTTTTTTTACCTCGGGTAAAACGGCTTTTTCGCTATCAAAAGGTCCGCCCGGAGCTGCGCGCACCAAAAAAAACGTCACGGTGATGACAGCCAGAATGACCGGAATCGCTTGGGCCATGCGTAGCAGCGTGAATTTGAGCATGCTACTCGTTTGAAAGTTCGAGGCGCTGGCTTGCGTCCAAGCTGACGTATTTTAAATTGAGCGAATCCATCAGGTTCGGATACATACCTCGCACGCTTGGGTGGATCAGGTGTTTGCTGGTATAGGTATAAAAAGGAATTATTGGCATTTCCTGCATCATCATAGTTTCCGCTTGGAACAACAATTCATAGCGGTCCTCGCGGGAAGAGGCATTTGGGGCTTGATTTAGAATGATGTCGTCGAATTCTTGATTGGCGTACCCGGTGTTGTTGTTGCCGCCGTTGGCGAGGAACAAATCAAGGAAGTTATTAGCGTCTACGTAATCTCCTATCCAGCCGCGTCGGGCTACTTGGAATTCTCCTTGGGACACGGTGTTGAGATAAACCTTCCATTCCTGGTTGGAAATGGAGACATCAATGCCCAATTCCTCCTTCCACATATTTTGGACGGCGACGGCGATTTTACGATGGTCATCTTGGGTGTTGTAGGTGATTTCAAGCCCAGGCCATCCGGCGCCGCCTGGATAACCCGCCTCTGCAAGCAATTCCCGCGCCTTTTGCGGATCGTGTGAAAACAGCCTCGGCGGATTGTAGCCCAGAGTGTCCGTCGGTGTGATGCTGTAGGCTGGAATCGCTGTGCCGCGAAGCACTGTGCGCGTGAGCTTTTCCCGATCGATGGCGTAAGACAGTGCTTTGCGCACCCGCACGTCATCCAACGGTGGCTTTTTTGTGTTCAGCAAATAGTAATAGGTGCCAAGGTAAGGGGCTTGCACGTACGGGGAGTTTTCGAGGGCGCTATAGCTGGCGATTTTCTCAATGGGTACACCATGAGTTACGTGTAGCTGTTCGGAGCGAAACATTCTTTCTTCGCTTACCGAATTTTCCGTCGGGTAAAAATATATCCCTTCGAGTGCAACCTTAGATTCGTCCCAGTAGTGCGGGTTCTTTTCGACTTTGATTTGCCGATTGATGGACCATTCTTTCAGCTTGAAAGCTCCGTTACTGACCATGTTTTCGACCCGGGTCCACGGTGTGAACCGATCGCTCATTGCTCCGAATTTGAGAACAGTTTCTGGATGCACTGCGAAGGTACTGTAGTGATCCATAAGTTGCAGGAAATACGGTGTTGGCGCATTCAAGGTAACCTGCAATGTATTGTCATCAATGCTTTTAATGCCGACTTCGGCGAAGTCTTCGATTTTGCCTGCTGCGAATTGCTCTGCGTTGATGACGGGAAAGAGCATGTAGGCGTATAGAGACCCGGTTTTAGGGTGCAGGGCGCGCTGCCAGGACCAGACGTAGTCTGATGCCGTGATCGCCTCGCCATTGCTCCACTTCGCAAGTGGATTGATAAAAAATGTATACGTCCTGCCGTCTTTTGAAACTTCCCACCGCTCTGCGACTCCCGGTTCTGGTTCCAAGGTGATGGGATTCTTGACAGCAAGGCCCTCAAAGAGTGCCCGCAATATATGGTTTTCGGGAACGCCGGTGACGAGGTGTGGGTCAAGGCCTTGGGGCTCGGCGCCGTTGCCGTAATGCAGGTAGCCCTCCAGGTTGCCAGTAACTACATTTTTCTCCCCGCTGCTGCACGCCATTAAAGTCAGGCCTAGGAGTGCCAAGAAAGCCGTCGAGAAAGAGGTTCGCATAATCATAGCTTGATGGTCGTCGTTTAACTGGTTTGCCGGAGCAAGTTGCTCACCACGCGCTCCAGGTGCATTAGCGAGTTACATTCTTCGACTTGGTGGGAATAGGCGCCGTATTTGCGCATTTCTGAATCCCCGGTATTCCAGGCGAGCTTGGCCTCAGGGTTTAACCAAATGACGCGCTTCGACCGGTCATAGAGTTCTTGCAGTACCTCGGCATGGGCTTCGCCGTGATTGTTCCGAGCGTCACCTAAAATAATGATGGTGGTGCGGTTATCTACGTCATCAAGGCATAGCTTTTTGAAGTCCAGCAGAGCTTGCCCGTAGTCGGTGGAGCCGCCGCTGTAGTCGTGTAGTACCTTAGCGATGGCGTCTTCAATCTTGTTGCGATTAAACAGCTCGGTCACTTCAGCCAAATCTGATGAGAAGGCAAAGCTGCGCACCTTGGGCATGACCTCGTCCATGCTGTAAAGAAACATCAGCATGAAGCGAGCGTAATTTGCGACCGACCCTGAGACGTCGCAAATGGCAAAGACTTTAGGGCGGTCGACCTTAACCGACTTCCAGTACAGATCAAAAATAGCGCCGTCATAGGACATGTTGTTGCGCAGAGTTTTGGGCACGTTGAGCTGGCCGCGCTTAAAGACCTTGCGGCGACGGCTGTGCAGGGTGCTCAGCTTTTTCGCCATCTTGTACACCATCTCCTGAATCAGGCGAAAGTTACGGTGCTCAACGTTGGATAGTTTTACCGAACGGAGCATCTCTTCCCGTAGTCGCTTGCCTGAGACATCGGCGTTGAGCATGAATTGCTGCTCAACATAGTCGCGCACCTGCTCGCGCAGGAAATCACGTCGCTGCTTGAGCTGCTGACCAAGGCGCCTGGCCGGCACGCGCGAGTCCGTGCGCAAATCGCTGATTTCCCGATTGAGATCCGGCAGACCCATATGGTCCATGATGCGCCGCGCGTATAAGCCTTTTTGCGTGAAAATTTGAATTTCTCGTACATTGATGGCCTCACCGGCTTCCGCCATGGATTGAGCCAGTTCGACGCGTGAGTTGGCCATCAGAAGTTTGCCCAGTGGTGAATGGGCGTCGGTGATCTCGCCGGCGCCTAAATCTGCTTCTTCTTCCTCTTCAAAGAGATTGTTTTGCTTTGCCTTAGATTTAGATTTTTTCTTACCGCGGTTTTGATTTTGCGGATCACCGCCGGCGCCGCCGCCTTCACCATCGCCCCCTTCATCGCTCTCCTCGCTTTCTTGTTCACCTGCGCTGCTGCTGTCGCCGGCAGTCTCACCCCGCACGTCTTGGAATTGAAAGAAACTGTCAAAGCAGGCGTCGAAGGTACTTTTTTCGTCGGCAGTTTTAGGCAGCGCGAGCGACAGTGAGCGTTTGAGATGCGCTTTGTCCTCATAGCCAACCAGTTCGACCACGCTCATGGCGTCCAGTGTCTCTGCTGTGGACACGCGCACCTCGGCATTGCGCAGGGCGCGAATGAAATTGCTGATGGTGCGTTCAACGCCCATGGCAGCTACTTAGCGACCTTGGCGGTAATGGCGGCGACCTCGCCTTTGACGTTATCGATGTCTTCCTGAAATTTTAAGATCACATTCAGCGTGTCTCGAACCATCTTGGCATCCAGCGCGTCGGCATGCAGAAGTAACAGTGTTCTGGCCCAGTCGATGGTCTCGGAAATAGCCGGCATCTTTTTCAAATCCAGTCCACGCAGCTCGTGTATAAAGGCGACGAGTTGTTGCTGCAGCGCTGGCGGAATCTCAGGTACCCGTGCCGCAACAATGCGCTGCTCAATATCTACATCTGGAAACGGTATGTACAGATGCAGGCAGCGCCGCTTCAGCGCATCTGAGATTTCCCGAGTGTTGTTTGAGGTTAAGAATACGAGCGGCGGCTCGGCGACGGCCTTGATGGTACCGATCTCCGGTATCGATAGCTGATAGTCCGATAGAATTTCCAGTAGTAACGATTCGAACTCGTGGTCGGCCTTGTCGATTTCGTCAATCAGCAAAATACAGCCGTCTTCTTCCTTAATAGCTTTCATCAAGGGGCGAGGCTCGAGGAACTCTTCCGAGAAAAAGATGTCGCCGAATTTGTGCAGTTGCTCTACCGATTCGCGAAAACCTTGTGCGTCGCCAAGTACTTCGCCTAGCGCTTCTTTGAGGACTTGGGTATAGAGCAATTGCTTGCCGTATTTCCATTCGTAGATGGCCTTGGATTCGTCGAGACCCTCGTAGCACTGTAGGCGAATCAAGGGCAGGGCAAACATTTCGGCGGCGGTTTTCGCCAGTTCCGTCTTGCCCACTCCGGGTGGACCCTCAATCAATATCGGTTTTCGCAGCTGATAGGCTAGAAAAACGGCCGTCGCTATTTCTTCGCTGCAGATATAGCGGTGTGCCTCGAAAGACGCCTGTAGCGACCCGACAGATGCCGCCAGTTTTTCGATATCCCCCATGACGATCCTTTCTTGTTACTAGTGCTCGTTAATCGTGCGTTGTGAATGTTGCTTGGCTATCGCCCTAGGGAAGGGCATTGAAACCGGTCCGCTGCTGAGGCGGTGTGAGTTGCAAGTGCCGCAAAGCAAAGCCACGGATTATCCATTTGCAGCGGGCTGTTGTACACCGAGGCGATACTTGTGCTGGGGCGGGTAGCGTGTTTAGGCGCCCGATGCTCAAAGATTTAGGTGCTGAATGATTTTGCCCAGAGCGCTGTCCATGTTTTCGCTGCCTACTTCCACCGTGATCTCAGCGTACTGTTCGTATAGGGGAATGCGTTCAGCCTGCACATCGGCCAGGGTTTGCCCGCTTGGCGCCGCGATGCCGCGTTCGTCCATGCTGGCAATGCGCTGATCAAGCACGTCGAGCGCGCACTTTAGGTAGACCACGCGTCCGTTCGCCCTAAGGTGTTGCATGGCCGCTTGGCTATAAACCGCACTGCCACCGGTGGCGATGACGGTGCCCGCATGGTCGAGTGCGCAGATGACTTCGGCTTCCAGCTGCCGCAGTGCCTCATAACCGCGACTGGCCAGATAGCTGCCAAGCGTCATGCCCGCTTGGCGCTGTATCACTAAGTCGGTGTCGATGAAGTCGTGACCAATGGCCTTAGCCAGCAGCACCCCAAGGGTGCTTTTGCCCGCACCGGGCATGCCGATAAGAACGACATTATGTGCTGGCGTGAGCATCAAGGATTAGCTGAAGTAGGCGTACAAGGCGATCTGGAAAAAAATCAGGCCAGTCGCCCATAAGCGTAAATCGCGCCAGCTCTGATTTTCGTATTCTGCTGGTACGACAGCAGACTTGGGAATACTCCAAACGCCCACACCAAGCGCGAGAAATAGAGCGATGGAAATGTAATTCGCCCAAACGACAGGTAGCTCCATGTTAAAAAACCTCCAACATCTTGTTTGGAGCGCGTTGCTAACGCGCACTCCATGGTGAGTAGGTGAGCGTTTTCAGGTGCTCCGCGCTATGCGGCTGGGTAAACCCACTGATGATCCACAGTGTAGGTAGGGCATAGCAAAACGTGAAGAACGCCACATACAACATGTTGAGTTCGATCACCCAAGACAATATGCCGGCCAACGCCACACCGCTGACCAAGGTGATGATGCCGCCGGTGCCGGTGGCGCGTTTGCTCAGAGCGCCCAGTAACAACAGCGCGAGCATTGGACCTTGGAACAACGATAGCAATGACTGCAAGAAGTTGAAGATACCGCCCAGATTGCCAATGTAGGGAGCAATGGACATGGCGCTGAGCAGTAACCCAAGAGTGAGTAGACGCCCAATCCTGAGGTCTGAGTCAGGATTGTGGTTCTTGATGAGTACGTGGCGAATGTCTCGGGTGATCATCAGGGCGGTGGAGTTAATGCTGGAGTCGATAGACGACTGTAGTGCAGCAATGATGGCAACGAACATCAACCCCGAGACGCCGACCGGCAGTACGTTTTTGATGACCCAAGGCAGAGCCATGTCCGGGTATTCGATTTCCGCCATCATCACCAGCGCGAGCAGACCTGGGAAGACAATAAGCAGCGGCACGAAGGTTTTTGCTAACGCAGCGAACATCATGCCCGCGCCGGCATCCCACTGGGTTCTGGCACCCAGCGTGCGCTGCAAGATTGCTTGGCTGCCTATCCAGTAGGCTGGCGACAGCACTAAGCCAAGTCCGAGAATGACGCCATGCCAAGGATAGCTCTCGTGATCGGCAGGCAGGTAAGCGCTGAGGTGGGTTGGATTTTCAGCGGTTAACTTGCTGATAAAACGTTCCGTGCCGCCGGCATCACTGATGCCAATCGCAACAATAATCAAACCGCAGACAAACATAATGCAGACTTGGATACTGTCCGTAATGGCCACCGCCCCTAAACCTCCAGCCACACTGTATAAACCCACTACGGTGCCTGAGACTAATATGCCGAGCCAGATCGGCCAGCCAATAAAGGTTTGCAGCGTGATAGCCAGCGCCCACATGGCAACCCCCATGGCAAAAACTGACATAACGACGACGATGCTTGCTGCCACTACACGCACGGCTTGGTTGTAGCGCAGACCCAAGTATTCAGCGATGGAGTAAACGCCCGCTCGCCAGTATAGGGGTATGAAGATCAGTGCGGCGATGATCATGGCGGGAATGGCGCCGATCCATTCGAAGTTGGCCTGAGCGATACCAATGCTGTAGGCGTTGCCAGAAGCCCCGATATAGCCGTTGGTATCAACGTTTGTGCCAATGATCGACAATCCAATCACCCACCAGGCCAGCGAACGGCCGGCAAGAAAAAAGTCTTTGGCGGTTTTCACTCGCTGGCTAAAACGGATACCGACGTACGTTATCAGTGCGACGTAGGCGACGACGACGGCAAGATCTAGTGGATGCAATGTACTCTCCCTCTACCGCCGCATGGTCACACAAAACCCGAGGAGGCGCCTAGTGGGCTCGGTTTGGCGTCGCGTTAAATCCGCGGCTTAGCCAAAAGGAATGATCGATAGACCCATAGTGCTGGGCTGGGAGTTGTCATCCCTCGAGCAATTTCAAGGCCAAACTCGAAGGCTTCGGAGATCTGGCTTTTCTCTGGCGACAGCGACGTAGCTTTGATGCAGGGGCGATGCATGCCCGCCAATTGGAGTGTCTTCAGGCTGAGGCTTTTAGAAAGCGTGCATTCATCTGCAGATAGCCGTTTTCATTTGGATGTTGCGCCCAGATTGCTTTCCATTCCGGCGAGGACATGGTCTCGCCGAAGCGTGCGCGACGATCTTCGATACTGTCCCAGCGGATAATCCACGTGACATTGGGTTGGCCATTTGAAGACACCTGCGGACTGCTGCCGCTGACCTCCGCTTCGATACCGCAGTCCATCCAAAAGTCGATAACGTCAAGGTTGGCCTTCAGCCAGGGCACGGCCATTTCATTTGCCCACTGTTTGTAGGCCTCAAAGCTGGCCGCTTCGATGGTGTAGTCGCGAATTTCGACGATAGCGTTAGACATATCTGCTCCTTAACTGAGATTTATGCGCGGTTTTTAGGGACCGTCGCCGTAAGCAAGTTCCAGCATCTCGATGACCTCTCGAATCTGCTCGCTCCAAAACCATGCCAAGGTTGTTAGCACAATGACACAGAAAACTACGGCGATACTCTGTCGATGCTTGTTGTTGGACGGATCTTGCTCGACGTTGTCATTCATAGCGGTACGCATCCCCAATCAAGAAAAGCCGATCCAGCGACCCGAGGCGGCGACGGTGAACCAAATGGCGATCGATGTCACCGCCATCAGTTTTAGCACGCTGGGTTTGATCGCGCTGTGCGAACCGCTCAATAGCGGGCGGCGGACAAAGTAGAAAAATACGACGCCCACGGCAAGGGCTGTCATCTTGGCCCAGAACATCTCGTTATAATACAGCTTCAGCGAGACCGCCGAACTCATAAAAATTCCGCTGACCACCATGGTAGCTAGGCCAATGCCAAACCACTTGTGGGTACTTTCAATGACGACCTCTGATGGTGTGTCCTTCATCACAACATTGAGTAGTCGCAGATCGCCAACCAGCACCATGCCGCCAAGGATAGACATGCCCAGCAGATGAAACATTTGCACTACCGCAAAAACACCCCCATAGGCCTTGGCAATATCCGCCAGCAGCGAGGTGTCTAACCAGTCAAAGAGCGGATACAGATCCATCTACGAAGTCTCTTTGCTGAGCGTTTGATGCGCGGTTAACGAGCGCTCTCGACATAGGCTACTCACTTGCAAGCGCCGCCATTTCATCCACACAGCCTGCTGCCCAGTACATGGCGTAGGGCAACTCTTTATGACAATCAAACCAGTCGTAAGCAATGGTGCGTCCGGTAACCACCACACCTGCCCAAAGCAATATCGAGGCAGCGGCGCCCATACGTATATGCCTGGGTGGCTTGGGGTCAGTATCCCAGCTTCCTACCGAGGCCTGCATACGCGCGCGAAACGCAAAGGCGTTGATGGCTGCAAAGACAAACAGAATGATCTTGATACGGAACCACAGGCTTTGGGTAGTGCGAACGGGTATGGCGTAATAGAGCAAAACGCCGGTAATCACCATCAGGGCCAGACCGATCATCATGGGTCTGTCGAG
>TARA_B100001057_G_scaffold479887_1_pt1 | contig 19459 bp, 18 predicted proteins | sample TARA_B100001057 | Tara Oceans TARA_B100001057 (sample SAMEA2621839) | marine metagenome | biome: marine biome (ENVO:00000447); feature: surface water layer (ENVO:00002042); material: "saline water (ENVO:00002010), including plankton (ENVO:xxxxxxxx)" | depth 5 m
TCTGTCATAGAATGCGTAACTCAAACGTAAACACAGAAGCGTTTATGCGTTCAGGTAACTTACCTGTGCGTTATGAGGTTACGAATGAAGGAGCATTTTCAAGTTTATCAGCAGACATAACAGACTCAGCAACTTCTATTCCGTTGGTAGAATCTAAGTTTTTTCCTGATTCAGGAACTGTTTATATTGACAACGAACTTATTACATACACAACTATCGACCACACAACAAAAACATTGAATAACTGTACAAGAGGCACAAACTTGGTAAACTTCCAAGCGGGTGCGACTAGACAATATGCGGCAGGATTAGCGGCAATACATACAGCTAGAACTGGTGTTATTTTGGTTAGTAACAGTATTACACCACTTATATCACACTGGGGTTCAGCATTTATTACAGATGGTATGTTTGACGAAGATAGAGGTTACATCTTCTCATACACAGAACCAGGAATCAATGTTAGTACTACAAGACAAACAGCGTTCTTACTACGTCTAGCACCTAGTGTATCCAACGCTATTGTGGGAGATTTAGGTGATAGAGAACTTCTTAACAGAGCTCAGTTATTGATGCAAGGTTTAGAGCTTACATCTGATGGAGTTGATCCTACTAATAATGCTAATCAAGTTACAGGCGGTATTGTTATTGAAGGTATTCTCAATCCGCAAAACTATCCTCTCAACCCAAATGACATTGGTTGGACAGGATTGTCAGGACTAGCCCAAGGAGGCCAGCCTAGCTTTGCCCAAGTTGCTTCAGGTGCTTCTGTTAACTGGAACTCAGGTGACACAGCAACCTATACAACTGCGGCAGTTATGTCTCAGGTGACTACAACAGCAACATTGATGCCATGGTGGTCATTTAGAACAAATAGAAACTATGCTTATTTCACAGAACAAAGTTGGGAAACAGCTAACTTACAGGTAGGTGATGAAGTAAATGCTGATGGAGGAGGTAACGAATACTTCCCAGCAGGAACTACAATCCAATCTGTTGTTGACCAAACAATTTATGGTAGATATCTAGTATACTTCTCACAGAGATCAAACAACAATTCAAGTAACGGAGCAACGCAAACTTTCCAAAAAGGCGGAGATTTGATCAATTCTAACTACGCATTCTTCATAAAATCTGTTTGGGATTCAGCGGGTGCTAAAAACGGTACTGAAATTGGTGACTCGGGCGGAGCACCTACTAACCAAGGTGACATAACAATGCCTGCGGGATCTTATGTATCTAACGTTCAAGGTCCATTGCTGTTCGGTGATCAAAGTGGAAGCGGTGTTGAATACTATAGAGTTACGTTTAATAACGCATTCACAGGCACACTTTCACCAGGTGACTTGTATAACTTTACATTCCAGCAACCACCTTACGCACAGCCAGGTGAAACTGTGTTCTCATTCATTGCTCAGCCAGGAGAAAGATCAACATTGGATCTAAACTTGTTGAAAGAATTGACGAATACAACACTGGGTGGTAGAGGTACATTCCCGAATGGACCAGACGTGTTAGCTGTTAATATCTATAAAACAGCTGGTGCCGCTACAAGTGCTAATGTTATTGTGAAGTGGGGAGAGGCTCAGGCTTAACAGCTTGGCTATCGCCTGGAAAAACCCTATAATTGTCCTCAACTGAATCAGCAGTACTAACTTCGGTAATTGAACTACCAGCTTCCATACATACTAATTGATGTGGTTGAAGTGGAGGATTTCTCCATGTATCACCGGCTCGTATTTCCTGTTCTTTTAGTTCAGCTGTTGTTGTATCTATCCAACGTAATAAAAATGTGCCTTGATTTACAAACCAACTTTCATCTTTTTCTTTGTGAAAGTGCATTGAAAATTTAGATCCAACCTTTTCAAATACCATTATTTTCCCACAGTATTTTTCATTGGATGCCCATATCAATTCATAGCCCCAGCCTTTTTCAACCTTACCGCTTAGTCTTGTTGGTTCCATCTACAATTTCCTTTATATATTCTTCAACTGTGATCCAATGCCTTATTGGTATAGTATTATGTAGCTTGGCATTGTCAGCACAAGTATATTCTTGATATTGGTTTTTCAGCTTGTCAGGCATGTCAATATACTCTATTTTGGCATTATTTTGTTCAGCAATTAGCTTGGCAATTGATTCTATTTCTGTTGCCTTTGCTGTACCTAGATTCCATATCCCACTTTCGTCCACAGCCATCATTTCTTCGTGTATTCTTACTAGATCGTAAACACATACAATATCTCTTTTATAGTTTTCGCTGTTTTTAAATAGTTTAATCACTCCATTTTCAGAAGCTTGACGTTGGAATTTGCTTACCATACTCATTTGATCACCCTTGTGTCCTTCACCTGGACCATACACGTTGAAATATCTAAATGATTGGACAAGCATGTTAAATTGATCAATACCGTTGTCTTTCAAAAACTTATCTATAAGATATTTTGACCACGCATAAGGTGTTTGTGGATACACGGGATCTTGCTCGTTAAACGCTGTATTAGGGCCGTACACAGCTGATGAACTGGCTAACTGTACGTTTGTACCATAATGATCACATATTTGTAAAAGACGCATCGTAAATTCATAATTGTGTCGCCATACCTTATCTACATCACGTTCTGTAGTATCTGAAATGGCACCACAATGTACTACCCAATCATATGGCTCTACTGTGGGCACCACGTTTTCTACGTAATCAAAACCCTCAACTTCGTGTCCTTTATGCTGAAGATATTGGGCCATATGGGCACCAATAAATCCTTTGTGTCCTGTAACTAAAATTTTCATAACTTTATTATATTACCTTTTCATCATATTGTCAATTGTTTTCGTTGTGCTATGCCCAGCTATAGTTGGAAATATGATTACTTCAGCTAAATGGTTTCCAACAACAGTTTCAGGAACATAATCACCACCCTTAACAATTATGTCAGGTTTAATACTTTCTATAGTTTCTAAGGGAGTATCATCATCAAAAATTATAACTTCGTCTATGTATCCGAGTTCAATTAATGCTTGTTTTCTAGTATGTTGATCATTTACAGGCCTAGTATCGCCCTTTATTCTTTTGACACTAGCATCACTGTTTATTCCAACTATTAGTTTTTTACCAAGAGTTTTAGCATGTTTTAGTAATTTTAAATGTCCTACATGTAAAATATCAAATACACCATTTGTAAAAACAATACCTATGTTTATGTCAGATGATGTAATTACTGCTACGCCTCTTTTCTCGACTATTCTTGCCGCGGCATAACATGCCAACTTACATGATTCAAATATAGACATGTTATTTTCTATGCCATATGCTATAACGGCAAGCACTGTATCTCCTGCTCCGGTAACATCTGCTACCTCTTTAACAGGCTCACAGTAATTATGATATTCTCCATCTATATTGACTACGTGCATACCTTTAGCACCGTCAGTTACCACTAACCAAGTCCATTTATATTTTTTCATTTGGTCTAAGACATTTTCTATTTCAAACTTTCCAAACCAAGAATTGTATTCTTTCATGTTTGGTTTTACAAGAAAAGCACCTGTGTAAATGTTGGGATCCTGTTTAGGATCAACTATCACTTTACAACCTTTATCAACCAGTTCCCTAACAGTATTTTGTTGTATCATGCCTTTATTGTAATCTGAAATACAAATTAAATTATCAACAGTTGCTTCATTTAATATTCTATCAAAAGCACAACAGCCTTGATAAATCTCTTCTTTATCCCATCTACAAATGTGTTGTCCGTTTTGACCTACAAGCCTAGTTTTGGTTGTTGTTATAAAATGATCTTTAGCTATTCTTGAATCCAATTTTGTATTTCCTAACATTTCAATTAGTTTATAGCCTTCTTTATCTTGACCTACGCTACCATATAGTCTTACTTCTCCGTTGATTGATTCTATGTTAAGAGCCAAATTGCCAGCACCGCCTATGCTAAAATGTTGTTCGTCTTCAAGTAAAACTGGTACAGGTGCTTCGGGACTTATTCTATCAGCATTACCAACGATCCATCGGTCTAGCATGATATCTCCATATACTATTATCACTGCATGTTCCTAATTACTTGTGTATTGTCTGGTAAGTTTATAGACTTTTGATCATGTTGCTCTATGTGTTGTTTATAGGATGCGTCGGCAATAAAAGTATCATTGTTGTAATCTAATTCTTTTCTACAAACATAATCGGAAAGTTTGCCAGTGCCTGCTAAAACATAACTCCATAATGGCCAACCTGCTGAACCTTCTTGCCTATTAAACATAGATTGATTAGGCACTCTGTACTTACACATGTTGTGCATATCTTTTACAAATGGAGTCATTGTATCTCCACTGTCAATAAATTTCCAAAACGGTGTGTCTTTTCTACCACAGGTGTAATGAGCTACTAAGAAATCTTTAAGTGTGTCATATAAATGTCCCATTGTATTGTTGTATTGTGCTATCTGTAATTTGTTACAAGTTTGTTCAACATCTCTACCTATACAACCATAGACAAAACTTTTAAGTTGTACAATAGTTGTGTGTATACTTGTTGCTTCCAATGGCTCGGCAAAGGCCGCACATAATCCTACAGATAAGCAGTTTTTAATCCATAATTCTTGTTGTCTTCCACTCTCAAATTTTAGCAATCTAATAGGATCTATCTTCTTTCCTATAGTTTGTTCAAGCTCGTCTTGGGCTTGTTCAGGTGTTGTAAAATCGTCGCAGAATACATAACCACAACCTCGTCTGTTCAATGTAGGTATTTGCCAACACCATCCGTTACGTTGTGCCCAAGCATTAGTTACAGGTTCAATCTTTTCATCTTCTTCATATGGCAATAAAAAAGGCAAAGCACTGTTTACTGGCAAATTATTCTTATAACTTAACCAATGTCCACCTACAGCTTTCATTAATATTTGATTAAATCCACTAGCATCTATAAACATATCACCTGATTCTACTGTGCCATTGCTAAGTCTTAGTGCCTTAATATAACCTGATATGCTATCAAGCATAACTTCATCTACTTCCGAGTCAATGTGTGTAACTGTATCACAAATCCTTTTAAAATATTGTCCTACTTTATGAGCATCAAAATGATAAGCGTGGTCTCCACCTTCTTCAACAAAGCTGTTTTTGTTGTGATGTATCTTATACCCAAGTTCTGTAATTATGTGTAATAGATTTTCGTCTCTATAGCCTAAGGCATGTAAAAAAGCAATATCAGAACCGTCATAACTTGTGGGAGATCCGTCAATTGGCCCGTAATAAAACTTGTTAGGATCTTCATTCCAACCAATGTGTTTGATACCTAATTTAATTGTAGCATCACATTCTTTGATAAAATCTTTTTCGTTACAGCCAAGATCATGCATCTCATTTTGTACAATATTAGTAAGTGTACCTGTGCTTCCTTCACCGGCGCCTATTATGCCAATCTTGGAGCTTTCTATAACCGTAACACTATGTTCTCTACGTATTTTTGATATCATTAGTGCGGCTAACCAACCAGCTGTGCCACCTCCTACAATAACTATCTTCATTAAAAATCTCCTGTGCTATGACATCTTTCATACCAATCATATCCCATGTTGGACGTTTCAATAGCATCTTTGTGTGATATGCTTACCCTATTCCTAATTGCTTCTGATCTCAAAAATTCCTGCATAGAAAAATCTATTTGAATAGGACTTAGTCTATTTAGGTCAACATTGGTAGGGTAACCCATCTGTATTAACCATAGTTGCCAATTCTGTGGATGAAACAGTGTTTTGCTAGATACATCTGAATAAAAAGTTCGCTTAGGATCTTTTAACCAATCTTCATAAAACAGATGCCTATCTGATTTTACATGTTTTTCTTTAACGTAGTTCCAAAATTTTGTGTCCCACTTGCTGTCAGCATAGTGACTGCCTACAAAATCAACAGCATCTGAATACCATGACATCATAGTTCTGTTATATGTATCGATATCATTCTGTGTATAAGCATACTGAGGAATGTGTAAAGCAAGTTCTTGTACACCATAAGTCATACTTGCTAGTCCTGTTGACTCTAAAGGTTCAATAAATCCACCGCTAAGTCCAATCGATACAACATTTTTCTCCCAAAAGTTTTCACTGTAGTAAGGGGTCCAATCAATTAATTTGAGGTCTTCTGGTTTGATTCTGTTGTTCCAATGTTCACAAAAATATTTCTTAGCCTCTTCAGGATCTGTAATATTGCTATTGAATACCATACCAGAACCAATCCGTGATTGTGTTGGTATTTTCCATATCCAACCATGATCTACAGCAGGACAACTTACGTATGGTACACACTCTTTGTCAATATCTTCATACGGCACATGACCTGCTACTGCGGCATTGGTAAACAGTCTACCAGTGTCTAGTAATTCGACCTTTTTTTGGTCTTTTAACAGCGATAAGAAGCCCGTACAGTCGAGGTAAAAGTCTGATTGATGTATTGTACCATTTTTTAGTTCAAGGCTGGTTATATAGCCATCTAGGTCTTTGTTTACTTTTATAACATCACTTTTTATTATGTTAACTGTATTAGCACAAACGTTTTGTAATTCAGTCACTAGTTTACCAGCATCAATATGATATGCTAAAGTTTCAAAAGCATTAAACATATCAACCTTGTTCATCATAGTGTTTAGATAACTAGGTACGCTATATTCTCTAAAATCTAAGTCTTGCTTTTGTGCCCAAATATCATATTGTGTACATTTAAGATCAAAATATGACCTATTCAAAAAGAAGGGATGATAAATTTTTCTACCTGGCTCTACCCAATTAGGAAAGTCAATACCTGCCTTGTATGTGGCGTCAACATTTTGAAACCATTGTGGCAAGTTGATTCCGCATTGCCTTAGGAATGACGGAAAAGTAAGAACAGTTGCTTCTCCTACTCCGATAGGATTACCAACTTCCTTATCGATCACAGTTAAGGGAATATCCCAAAAATTGTTTTGTATATATGTTGCCGCTAACCATGCCGCTGATCCTCCACCAACTATGGTAATACTTTTAATTTTCTTCATTTTCTAAATATCCTATCAGGTCAAAAACAGTTTTTAATTTAGTTTGATTAGTTTTATTTTGTAGCGTATTTCTTAGTCCCATGTGTAAAGGTTTTGGCCATTTACCAAAACTTACCCAAGAATATCCATCATGTTCTTCATTTAGCTTTGGTAAAAATTCTTCTTTTACAACAACCAAGTATGTATGAAATTGGAATTTACTATCGGTACTAACAAATGTTTCTAGTGGTATGGTCTTTACAAGCAATGGTATATCGCCAATTTCTTCTTTTATTTCTCGTTGTAAAGCTGGCCATGGAGATTCATTTTTTCCATTAGTTCCTCCTACCAAGCCCCAAACATTTTTTTGTTTACTCTGTGTTCTATGTAAAAACAAAAATCTTTTTGTTTGTAGAGCATAGAAGAGAGCACCGCTACATATTATTTCGTGGTTCATGTAAATAATTATCTTAAAGTGCTAGGCGCCAAGTACCTTTTTGATACTCGCCTTCCCAGCTAAGTATCCATTCTGTACCGGTCCATCTATACTGTACGCCAGTATTTAGGTTAGTAATGTATTTTGTAGTAGTTCCGTCATCAGCACTAGCATCAAATACTATATGCCATTTTGTGCCATCCCATTCTACGATATCGTTTTCGCCGGCGGCAAAATCAGTATTATCTGCGTTTTTCCAAGCATCGGGTCCATCATATCCTGCTGTACCTACATTAGAACTTGTATTGATAGCACCCAAAAGTAATAGCCTCAAACCTGCTGTTTTACTTGCGGCCGGATTAAATTTTCCAGGATCTATTATAAAATCAACTGATCCTTGATTGTTTCTGCCACTTGGAGAATTTAAATTTGTATTGGTTGGAATAGTATCATCGTCCCAAGCAATAATTAATTGTGTACGATCTAATTCATTTACTGTAATATTTCCGTTTATGCTTATACTTCCGGATTCACCTTCAATTAATTTTCTTCTAAGCATTAATTGAGATAGTCCTGGTTTGTATTGTCCAGGATGTGGATCCAAAACCTTAAACCAATCAATTGTTCCAACTTTTCCTTTGTCAACAATTTGTGCCATGTTGCCCATTACTAATACATCATAATCTTGATAATTACCAGCTGTAATAGTAATACCATCTTTTTCTATTCGTCCTGTTTGTAGATCTGTCTTTGGTCTATTAGGTTCAGCATCACTAAATGCTTGTAGCTCTGGCATTGATGATTTTAGATCTATTGTTCCATTTGTTTCATCAAATATACTCATAATTACATTTGTAATTACGCCTAATTTTTTAACTTTGGCAGGCATGTTTATGTAAATTGGTGTTGTAAAACCTAATGTTGAAATATCAATTTCTGATTCCGTTCCGGCAGGTATGCTTCTACTGCTAAAATTTATAGAAGTTAATTCTACACTTGTCAAACTAGTCCAGTCAACATAATTATCTGTCGTTTGTATCTCTAAACTAGGATTAAACAACATTAAAAGTTGTTCTAAAATTTGTAACTTCATATCAGTGTTTGTTGCCCAGATATCTAAATTTATAGTAAGTGTGTATGGAGTAGGCATAATACGTTCAACTGTATAATTTTTACCTTGTGTATTTAAATATTCCTTATCTGTTTGACTGTATTCTCTTTCTCTTAAATGTACTTTGCTTACATAACTAGAATCAGCAGTTCTTGTTCTGTCTTGTTCTAATGCTGTTATATAAACAGCCATTCGTGGAGCAGATGGCAACTTATTCTCACTTTGATCGCGAATAATATTAGAAACTTGCCTAGTCAAATCTCCGTACAAAACAGGAATTTGTACTTCTTTTCCTTCCCCGTCTTTATATTTGAAGTTGCTAAACAGTCTAATTAGCTGTGTAATGTACCTTCTAATTTGTCCATCATAAAAATGTTGCATTAATTATCCGCCTTTGGTTTAAGTGCTTGACTTAAACTTTGTCTTTCTTTCACAGTTTCGCCTCCAATTTGTGATGTATTGGAGTTATTAATAAATTGTCCTTTTTGTGTTTTCTTGTCATCAGTATTACTTAAATTTGTTCTTACATTATCTTCCATTTTAACCCACCTTTGACCGTCATATCTAAACAATCTATTAGGAAATAAATCTGTCCTAAGGAAATAATCACCTTTGATACTGCTCGTAGGAAAACCTATTCCGCTACCAAATGCTTCTCCATTGGGTGCTATTCCATCTCCTATTAAATATCCTTCATAACCTTCACGTTCGGGTGTTTGGTGAACTCTGTCAGCTAGTTCATTTTGCGTACTAGCATCTAGTTCACTTGTATCAGTAGTAACAAGTTCTGTTACACCTTTTTCATCTACTTGTAAAGTATATAAATGGCTTGTTTCATATCCTGATTTGCCTGCGTCTGCCTCAGCTTGTTTTACAACATTATTGTTGATTTCTATTTCTTTATTGTAGGTTGACATCAACTCTCTTAGGGTAGTGTCAGATCCTTCTGCGGCTTTTTGATCTAAAATATCTTTATATTCTTGTGTATCGTAAATCTGTTTTAATTTAAGCCTAAATAAATGTGGATACCAAGTCTGCGAAAACCCTTCACTTGCTCTGTTTACATCTTCAACCACATAAAATCTTTTCAAAGCAAAATCAAATTCATTAAACGCATGATCGTCTTTTAGATGCGGTAATTCAATGACATCTCCTGGAATAACCCTACGACCTAATGCTTTTACACAGAAGTTTATTGGTACTGTTAAGAATAAAATATCTTGTGATAAAAATAATCCGAATTGACTTAGGTCAAAGTCTATATCAGCTACATTGTAAATGCCACGTAGTGTATAAACATCTGGAGCATATTTTCTATCTCTGTTTTCTAAAAAAACTAGATCTTGAATATTTGTTTCTTTGACAGCATCATAGGTTGGAGTGCCTGCTGTAGCTTCTCCTTCAGCTGGATTTTTAGGTCCTAAATACTTATGGACAAACACATCTGTGCCACCTACAGTAAACATTTCTGTAATGGTTTTGTCTAGGAATGTGTAATCTTTTCCTTTTTCTGGTCTATATAAACTTAGTCTCGGCATAACATAAGTATTTATCCGAGCATAAATACTGTAGCGGAGAACGTATATGTCAACCAACCTAAAAACAAAAAAACAAGAAGTATTCAAATATGTAGAGCTTAATCTTGGCGGTGGAATGGTAGATGTGGAGTTAGATCCAGATCATTACGAAACTGCACTGACGGCCGCGTTAACAAAATTTAGACAAAGATCTGATAATTCTGTAGAAGAATCATATATGTTCTTACCATTAGTTATTGATCAAAACGACTATACTCTTCCTAAAGAAGTAGTAGAAGTAAGAAAAGTATTTAGAAGATCAATAGGTTCACGATCAGGTGGTGGAGACGGAGGGTCATTGTTTGAACCGTTCAACTTAGCCTACACTAACACATACCTACTAGCAAGTTCAAACATGGGCGGATTAGCTACTTACAATATGTTTGCGGGATATCAAGAATTAGTTGGTAGAATGTTTGGATCATTTATTGAATTCAAATGGAACACAGCAACTAAAAAAATTACTATTCTACAACGTCCTAGGGCTGAAGAGGAAATACTAATGTATTGCTACAATTATAGACCAGACTTTGAATTATTAGATGACTATCTTGCTGTTCAATGGATTAAAGATTATACACTTGCTAAGTGTAAATATATGCTTGGTGAAGCACGTAGTAAATTTGCTACTATAGCTGGTCCTCAAGGTGGATCAACTCTAAATGGCGATGCTCTTAAAGCAGAAGCACAAGCTGAAATGGAAAAACTAGAAACAGAAGTTTCAACAGCAGTCCCGGGTGGCACAGGCTACGGATTCACTATTGGTTAAAAACCACTTGACAAATCTCAGATAATCACATATACTAATTACTAGTAATAAGGACTCACTATGATAATTGGTTTATGTGGACTCATCGGAAGTGGTAAAGGCACTGTAGCTGATATACTGGTAGATGAACATAAATTTGAAAAAATAAGTTTTGCTGATAAATTGAAAGATGCTGTATCTATTCTATTTGATTGGCCTCGCGATATGCTCGAGGGTGAAACGCCTGACAGCCGTTTTTGGCGTGAGCAAGAAGATAAGTTTTGGACTAAAGAGACAGGACGTTCTGTAACACCAAGATTAGTATTACAAGAATTTGGAACAGATTGTATGCGTAACGGGTTCTATGATGGTGTTTGGGTAAGTTTTGTAAAGAAGAAAATTATAGATAATCCAGACAATAATTTTGTCATACCAGATGTACGTTTTGAAAATGAAGTAGATGTAATTAAAGGAATGGGCGGTAAAGTATGGTGTGTCAAACGTGGTCCAGATCCTTTATGGTTTAGGCAATATCAAGATTTGGGATTAGAGCCTACAGATGTTCATTCAAGCGAGTGGAGATGGGCAAAAGCACATTTTGATTTTAATATTTACAATGAAGGAACAATAGACGATCTTAAAAGTCAGGTACAAGGTCGCCTTGCTTCCACTTTACGCCTTGCTTCTGTAACAACCGCTGGCAATTAGCACAAATAGTTTTTAGATTTGCGATGTGTGTATTATTTAAACGCCCATCTATGTGGTAAACATTAAACTGTTCTTGCTTTCCTTTAAATCCACATTTCTCACACGCAGTTTTCATTCTATAGCCAGCCTTATACCAAGAAGGAATGCCGTGTCCTTTTCCGTTATGTAAACAACGTTCACAAGACTTACGATAAAAAACTTTATTACCTTTTTTGTAGTTTACAGCCGCAGGCTTTTGTTTACAATATTCGCAAAGTGGACGCATACTGTATTTACCATCCCTTTTTGCCCCCTTTTCAGAGGGTATATCAACGGTATTTTTATAAAACTTGGCTAAATACTTTTAACAGTTGTTATTTACAGGAGAACTAAAAATGGCATTAATATCACCAGGTGTACAGGTTAGTGTAATCGACGAATCCTTTTACACACCAGCTGAACCGGGTACAACGCCTATGGTTTTTGTTGCGTCAAAACAAGACAAAACAAACGCGGCGGGCACAGGAACAGCAAGAGGAACTACAAAAGCAAACGCAGGTGTACCTTTCTTAATTACTTCACAAAGGGACCTAGCAGATACGTTTGGAGATCCAATTTTTCAAACAGACGCAAACAATAATCCAATTAACGGTGGCGAACTTAACGAGTATGGACTACAAGCGGCTTACTCATTCTTAGGTGTTGCTAACAGAGCATTCGTAACAAGAGCTGACATAGACTTGGGCGAAATAGAGCCTAGTGCTAACGCACCAGCGGCTACTCCAGCAAACGGAACTTATTGGTTTGACACAGCATTAACAAAATACGGAATTTTTGAATGGAATGGTAACGCAGTTACAGTAACAGGCGGACAATCATTTACTAACAAAGTACCACTTGTAATCACAAACGCAACAAATCTTGTTGGTGGGTCAAATACTGGCTTTCCAAAAGGCTCAGTAGGAGCAGTAGGTGATTACGCAGTAGTAACAACAACAACTGTTAACAAAGTTTACTACAAAAATACACAAGGTGCTTGGGTAAAAGTAGGAACAGCTGATTGGGTAAAAAGTTGGCCAACAATACAAGGTACAACAGCAAACCCAACTTTAACAGGTAGCCAAACAATTATTATCAACGGATCAACAGTAACCTTAAGTGGTGGTACAGCAGTTGCTAATATGGTTACATCTATTAATAATGCTGGAATTACTGGTGTTACAGCAAAAACAGTTGATGGAAAACTTTACATTTACAGTGACGGTTCATCTACAACAGATGGTTCAACAGACGACGATGGTGCCATTTCCATTGCGGCTGGTGCTACAGGAACACTGTTAGCTGACTTAGGTATCACAGCAGGAACTTACTATGCTCCGGCATTAGAAATTGCCCCGCACACATCTGTACCAGCTTTTAAAACAGCTGATACAAAATCAAGACCATCAGGCTCAGTTTGGTTTAAAACTACTGATGCTAACTTAGGTGCTAACTTTAGTATTAAAGTATGGAATGATACAACAAAGTTATGGGACGCTAAAACATGTCTTGTTTACAAATCACATAACGAAGCATTATTCAATCTTGATAAAGCAGGAGGCGGAATTAATCTAGCAGTAGGTAATACGTATATTCAAGCACATACAACTTTAGCTGAAAACGAAGAGTTTGATTTTACAATTTATGCTAGAAACGCTTCAGGAGCAACTACAATTACATCAAGTGCTATCACAGCAAGTACTTTTGCGGCTGGTGCTAAAAACTTTGTAATTGGTGAAAGCATTGTTGGACAATCAGCACTTGCCACAGGTGTAAACTTACAGTTTACAGCGACTGGTGCTACAACTGATGCTGACTTATTTGCTAACGCAATTAACGAACATGGATTTGTTAATGTTCAAGCAAGTGTAGACGCAAGTAACAGAGTTGTAATTACACACAATGATGGTGGAGAAATTAGAATTAAAGATACAAGTAATGCTTTTGCTAACGCAGGATTTAGTGCTTATAACTACAACACAAAATTAGGTACAGCAAATCTTTATGCGGCTCCAACAGGAGACTCTGCTTATGACTTCCATGTTTCAAACTGGAAGATCTTAACTTATAACGCAGGACCAAATGCTCCAACAGCATTAACAACAAATGGTAGACTATGGTACAACTCAATTGTTGATGAAGTAGACATCCTGGTACACAACGGATCTACTTGGAAAGGCTACGGTAACGTTTATCCTACAGCTGATCCAGCAGGACCAATTGTAAGTGCTACAGAGCCTACACAACAATCAGATACTACACCACTTGTTACAGGTGACATTTGGGTATCAACATCAGACTTAGAAAATTATCCACAAGTATACAGATACAATGCTGATCTTCAAAAATGGCTTGCTATAGATGAAGGCGACCAAACAACTGAAGATGGTATTTTATTTGCTGACGCAAGGTTTGGAACAGACGGTGGTTCAACAACAGTATCACCAAGTGGCACAATAGCAGAAATGTTAGTAAGTGATCACTTAGATACAGACGCTCCAGATCCAGCACTTTATCCAAAAGGTATGTTACTTTGGAACTTACGTAGAAGTGGATTCAATGTTAAGAAATTTGTTCGTAACTATGTAGATGTTACAGCTAAAAACATTAGAATGGATGACGTGAGCATGGCGGCATATTATCCACACAGATGGGTAACTGAATCAGCTAACCAACCAGACGGTACAGGTAGCTTTGGACGTAAAGCACAACGTAAAGTAATCATTCAAGCTCTACAAGCAATGGTTAACAGTAACCAAGAAATTAGAGATGATGAATCAAGATTGTTTAACGTAATGTCAACTCCAGGATATCCTGAACTAATCGGTGAAATGGTATCACTTAATAATGATAGAGGTTTAACAGCATTTATCGTTGGTGACAGTCCATTTAGATTAGCAAGTGATGGTACTACAATTAACAACTGGGGTAGTAACACTGCACTTGCTGTTGAAGACAACGACAACGGATTAGTAACTAGAGATGAATACTTAGGTGTGTTTTATCCGAGCTTGTTCACAAGTGACAACGCAGGTAACAACGTAGTTGTTCCTCCAAGTCATGGTATGCTTAGAACACTTGCTTTAAGTGACCAAGTATCGTTTCCATGGTTTGCTCCAGCAGGAACAAGACGTGGTGGCATTACAAATGCTAGTGCGGCAGGTTTTGTCGATGCTGAAGGTGAATTTAAATCAATCGCTCTTAATGAAGGACAAAGAGATACATTATATTCATTAAACATTAACCCAATAACATTCTTAACAGGCGCAGGCCTTGTTAACTTTGGTCAAAAGACTAGAGCAAAAAATGCTAGTGCGTTAGATAGAATTAATGTAGCACGTTTAGTAATATTCCTAAGATCACAACTTAAGAAACTTGCTAAGCCGTACATCTTTGAGCCAAATGATAAGATCACACGTGATGAAATCAAAGCACAAGTTGATAGCTTGATGTTAGAACTTGTGTCACAAAGAGCGTTGTATGATTTCTTAGTTGTTTGTGATGAGTCTAACAACACACCAGCTAGAATAGATAGAAATGAACTATACGTTGACATAGCAATTGAACCAGTGAAAGCTGTGGAATTTATTTACATTCCATTAAGACTTAAAAACACTGGAGAAATAGCAGGACTCTAAACGGATAAATAAAAGTAATAGGAGCATATAATGGCAATTTCAACACTTTCAAGATTAACAGTACCGCTAGATAGTAACGCAAGTGCATCTAATCAGGGACTGCTTATGCCAAAACTTGGATACCGTTTTAGGGTATCTTTGGAAAACTTTGGTGTATCAAGTCCAACCACTGAACTTACTAAGCAGGTTATGGATGTTACTAGACCGAACGTATCGTTCGATCAGATGACAGTTGATGTGTATAACTCAAGAGTATACCTAGCTGGTAAACATACTTGGGAGCCTATTACGCTTAACTTACGTGAAGATGTCAGCAACAACGTTCAAAAACTTGTTGGCGAGCAGTTACAGAAACAATTAGACTTCTTTGAAATGTCAAGTGCGGCATCAGGAAGCGATTACAAATTTGTTACTAGAATCGAAATACTTGATGGTGGTAACGGTGCTAACGCTCCTACAGTGCTTGAAACTTTCGAGCTATATGGTTGCTATGTAGAATCAGCAAATTATAATACACTAAACTACGCTGAATCTGCTCCAGTAACAGTAACACTTACTGTTAGATATGACAACGCAATCCAGACCCCACAAGGAACTGGTATAGGTACAGCGATAGGACGAACAATCAACACAGCTATAACAGGCGGTGGAAACGGTTAATTAAAAAAAATTATACTAAAGGGCCTCCGGGCCCTTTTTTTATGACCTTACAGAATTAACTATTCGGTTAATTTATAAAGATAAATATTAGTATGGCAAACTTATTAAATGGTTTTTTAGACAACGTAGTATCAGGGGCTCTTAATCCTAACGGAAATCTTGCTGACAAACAACATGCGGCAAGACTTTATGTTGACGATAGCCATAGACTATCTCCTAAAGTTAAGTTTCTTTATCATGTTACCTTTAATATTAATAGAGAAGCAACTGCTGTGATACCGCAGTTAGCAGAAAAACATTTAAACGAACTTAACATGTTGGTAAGAAATGTTACACTTCCACAATTTAACATTCAGACAGATGTAAAACATCAATACAACAGAAAACGTGTAGTTCAAAAAAGAATTGATTACACACCAGTCACTATAGTATTTCATGATGATGCTTTTGGCGTCACAACTGCCATGTGGGAAGCATATTATAGGTATTATTATCGAGACGGCAACTATGCGAGAGTACAGCCTGACGGAAGTGTAGATCCTTCTATTACAGAATTTCAAGTACCTTCACAATACAACAGAGGTGTTATGTTATCTCAAAAAATGTATAGATACGGATACGATAACGATAGTTTTGCGCCGTTCTTTAACAGTATTACTATTAGTCAACTGTCAAGAAAAAGATATACTTCAATGACGCTTGTTAATCCAATCATTGCTCAATGGTCACACGATACATTAGATAATTCAGCAAGTGAGCCTGTAAGCAGTACAATGTCTATCGAATACGAAACTGTACATTACAGTAGAGGGCCTATCAAAAACGGAAGTCCAAAAGGTTTTGGTGAAGAACATTATGATAAAACAAATAGTCCGATATCATTAGCAGGTGGAGGAGCAAGTAGTTTATTAGGTGCGGCAGGAGTGTTAGCAGGCGGAGGATCAGTGTTAGCAGATATTCAAGGTGGCACAGCAAACTTTGGTACTGTGCTTAAAGCGGCAAATGTACTTAACAACGCAAGTAACCTAACATCGTCAGGTATAGGCGGAGAACTTTTAGGTGAAGCACTGGGAGGAATCGGCCAAGCCGCAGGAATAGACGTTAGTGGTGTAGCTGGTGTAGTTATGCCAAAAGGTGGCGGCGGAGGCGGCCTAAAAACTATTGCGGCCGCGGCGGCAGTTGTAGGGGCAGGAAAGTTTCTAACTGAATCTAAAGGTACTACTGCTTCAGGAGCAACTACTACAGATCCAGCACCAAATGCTAACGCATTACTTGGCCCAAGAAATAAAGCAAACGATTATCCATCATTACCTCCAGTTATAGGAGTATAGGAGTATACACATGTCATATGGTTCATCATCAAGTTCAAGCACAGCAGGATCAGGAACAACAAGCGGTTCAACAGGCGGATCAACAGGACTTAATATTAATTTACCAGCCAAACAAAATAGAGATTCTGCTAGAGACGTCAAAAGATATTTTAACACATACTACGGAAAAGAATTAGCATTTCCTAGTAACGACGTAGATGCTGTAATAGGTTTTTTAGAATCAAAAGGTTTTGATAGATCTTCAGCTGTATCAACAGGTACCGTGATTTTACAACAGGCTAAAATAGACGGAGTCAAAGTATTTGAATTATTAGATACACTAAAAGGACTTGATAAACTACAACTTAGCTATACTGTAACGCAGGTGCTTAATTTTAACAGACAAAAAATTAGTTCACTTGGATATAAAGTTGCTAATGAAGACAAGCCCACAGAAGCAAGAAACATTATGGGATAACCAATGAAACGTTGGGCCCAGGGAAAATACAATCTAAAAAACGTAGACAAATATGTAGGTAAGAAAACGCCAACATATAGATCAAGTTGGGAATTCCATTTTATGAAATTTTGCGATGAAAATCCGGCTATTTCAGCATGGGCAAGTGAAGCAATTAAGATTCCATACAGAAGTCCTTTGACAGGTAAACCAACAGTGTATGTTCCAGATTTTTTTATACAATATAAAGATAAAAAAGGTGCTCATAAAGTAGAGCTTATAGAAATTAAACCAAGTTCACAAGCATTACGAGAAAGTTTAGGCAAAAATAAACAAAATCAAGCATCATATGTGTTGAATATGGCAAAATGGGAAGCCGCAGGTAAGTACTGTAAGTCAAAAGGTATTGGATTTAGAGTAATTACCGAGAAAGAACTATTCCATCAGGGCAGACGCGGTTAAACCAACAAGATAAATAATACTAGCATATAATGGATCAATACTATGAGTAAAAAATTAGAAGAACTTTTAGATTTACCTGATTCTAAAGAAATCATAAAACAGGATAAACAAAAAGATAAAAAGGAAATAGTTCAACAGCAAAATGATACATTAAGAGATATCGCAGAAATGGATAAAATTTCTGCGGCTTTGCCACAAGTAAAAGGGTTAGGAGAACTAGCAGATAACGAGCTCGGAGAAGTTGCTGAAAAAGCAATGGAAGCATATGAAGACTTGATGGATCTTGGAATGAACGTTGAATCTAGATATAGTGGTAGAGTCTTTGAAGTAGCAGGACAAATGCTAAAAACTAATTTAGATGCTAAAGTAGCAAAACTAGATAAGAAACTCAAGATGGTTGAACTACAATTAAAGAAAGAAAAACTAGATAAAGATGGCAAGGTTGACGGTGAATCGATTGTTCAAGGTGAAGGATACATAGTTACTGACCGTAACAGTTTGCTTGAAAAACTAAAGAATATGGATAAATAATTACAAGGATAGGAATATGTTTAAAGAATATCTAACAGAAGCAAAAAAAGAATATAAATTTAGCATTGGAATTGCTGGTCCTATGCCAGAAGGCTTTGAGGACAGAATGGAAGAAGCACTTAACAAATATAGTGTAAACAGCATTTCTCCAGGTAAAAGAACACCGATACAGGAAAAACCATTAGATTTTCCACAACTAAGCAATATGGAAGTTAATTATTTTGAAGTATCATTAGCATATCCAACAACACCACAGGTTTTAGAAGAATACATTCCAATGATTTGTGGAGTAGCTAAAACACATTTAATTGTTAGAACAGAAAATGATCCAAGAATTGAATATCAAGATACAAAAGAAGAAAATCCTTATCAGCCTAAATTAGACACAGAAGATATGGGTCAAGCTGAGCCAAACGCACAAGAACACGTTGGTGGAGAAAGAGTTATGGGTCTTTTGAAAGAGCTAGAAACTGCTCGTAAAGAAAAAGAAAACGACCCAATCGCAGATGTTAAACCAGGTGAATCAAAAGATATCAGCGACAACATTGGAACAACATCACCAATAGGGAGCAAGTAATATGAAAATGAAAGATATGATTCAGAAGATGACAAACATCGAAACTGAAGAAAAATCAAAAAAACAAATCAACGAAGCGGCTTCAATGAACATCTCAATGACAGGTGATGATGCTAGTCAAGTAGGCCAACTAATGGCAATGATGAGAAACGCAGGAATGGATCCAAAACCAGTAGGCGGAGATATGCCGGCGCCAATGAGAAAAGACAT
>TARA_B100001057_G_scaffold331379_2_pt1 | contig 19456 bp, 19 predicted proteins | sample TARA_B100001057 | Tara Oceans TARA_B100001057 (sample SAMEA2621839) | marine metagenome | biome: marine biome (ENVO:00000447); feature: surface water layer (ENVO:00002042); material: "saline water (ENVO:00002010), including plankton (ENVO:xxxxxxxx)" | depth 5 m
AAATCATACAGAGGAAAAGGAATTGGAGATGAATTAGTTAAAATAAGCACAGAACAGTTGGAAGAAAAAACAATTAAAATATCTGCACAGTCTTATCTAAAAAGCTTTTATTCTTCACATGGTTTTAAAGCAGAAGGAAAGGAGTATTTAGAAGACGGCATTCCTCATGCTGCAATGTTTTTAAAAAAATAATATCAAAAGTTTTTTTGTAAACCGAAAGATATAGGCACAGAAAAAGGAACCCTAACACCCTTTCCGCCAATCTTTCCAGGTATAAAACGAGGAAGCAATGAAATGATTCTTTTTGCCTCCTTTTCTAGTATTTCATGAGGACCGCGCGCACGGATATTATCAATATAACCACCAACCCCAATGTAAAACTGAACAAAAACCCTTCCTTGTATTTTCTTTTTTTGAGCCTCTTCAGGATATCTAAAATTTCGAACAATATGTCTGTGAATATTTTCTTGTAAGCACTTTTTTTTATTTCTAATGTCTTCACAGCCAGGATAAACGGGAACTTCACTAAGTTCATCAATCTCAATAGTCTGTAATTCATCTTGTGACATACCAAAAAAAGAAAAAAGAACAGCAATAAAAAAAAGACGAATAATCAAATCAATCTATTTTTCAACTAGTTTTTTATAAGTAGACGAACCGTAACCTAGTATGGGATAAAAAATAAAAGGCAGCAGCAGCAGCCCAATTGTGAAACCAACCCCCTTACCGAAAGATTTAGATAAGAGATTAGTCAGCCAAATTGATACAACAACTCCGACGAGAGGCACAAATAAAAGAAAAATAAACCACCAAGGCTTATTAACTATTTCAAGCAAAACTAAACCGGAATATATAGGTACAATGCAAGCCCAGCCAGGCTTTCCAGCCTTAGCGTAGATTAACCATGCAGGTATTATACCCAGCGGAACAACAAAAAAGAGAACAAACAAAAACAAAAAACCCATATATAAACTTACAAATCCCGGATTGTTTTTTAAATCTACTTTATATGTTATTTAACTTTTTTATTAAAAATTAAATTTAACATCTAAGTAATTGTATATCATCAAATTATATAGGCAAAAAATTAAGAAAATCCTAAAGCGTTTTATCAACTAGTTTGTCTAAAAGTGATTCAGTTATAACTTTTAGTTTTGAGAATTGGGTTTTTTCCGGCGAATTATAAATTATAAAAAAACTAATACCTTTCTTTATTGCAGCCTGTTTATTAATAATTTCTCTCAACTGCCTTTTAATTTTATTCCTTGATACAGCAGATTTAAAATGCTTTTTAGGTACACTAACGGCATATCCGTTTTCATTGTCATTAAAATTAAAAAATTTGAGCAATAAGGACCCTTTTTTGATTGCTTTTCCTTTATCAAAAATTAGATCAATTTTTTTCTTGTTTTTTAGAGGGACTAACATTAGTCAATTTCAAATGAGTTATCAAATTGATTTACGTCTGCAATTCTTTTAGATGGATCAATTTCAACTTTTATGATTTTTTTATCTCCCTCAACAATAAACTCATATTCGGGAGATGTCCAGGTCCAAGGATCCATATAAAAAATATTTTTTGAAGAAAACCTTTTGTTTCCATGCATTAGGTCAGTAGGAATGTAGTATATATCAGCACTACCATCAGCAAAAGAGACTTCAATTTCAATTGGCATCGGCATTCTTGCTTTTCGTTTTACCGTAATGGACCTATCAAAGACCAAAGAAGAAATGTCAAGACCATAGTCAATTTTATGATTTGTTCTTGTCCAGTCATTTAAATACCATTCGAGTTCAAGATCAGAAACTTTTTCAGCAATCCTTTTAAAATCGTTTGGAGATGGGTGTTTGAACTTAAACTCTTCATAATATCTTTTAAGTGTCTTTTTAAGATTTTCATTTCCTATTACATATCCAAGTTGTGCCAAAAAAACAGACCCCTTACTGTAGGCCGAAGCCACGTATGCAAAATTATAGTCATATCTGTCGGAATGGGTTGTTTGAGGTTGTTCTAGACCAGAGCCAGCAAGAAGATAATATCTGTCATAACTGCTTTTATGTGGAAAGTCTGGCTTTTTACTGTTTACATAGTTTTCAGAAAGAGTTGTCATATACTCCGTAAACCCCTCGTCCATCCAAGCATGTTTTGCTTCATTGGTTGCTAATAAATGTTGAAACCAAATGTGCGACATTTCGTGAGCTGTTACACCAAGAAGACTTCCATAAGACCTTAAGCCTGTTATCATGGTACACATGGCATATTCCATACCTCCATCGCCACCTTGAATTATTGAATATTGCTTCCATGGATATGGACCTATGTTTTCTTCAAAAAACTTCATTAATAAAACAGCATCATTTTGAATCTTTTTCCAGTCAGCTATGTTTACATCAGGTTTGTAAAAAAAATGAATGTCAACACCAGATTCAGATTTTTTAATGTCATGAATATATTCAGGGTCTGCAGCCCATGCAAAATCGTGAACATCAGGAGCATAAAACTTCCAAGTATTCGTTTCTTTACCGTTATCTTTTATGGACTTATTTGAGTACCCGTGACCTATCTCGTGAGGGTTTTGTAAATATCCAGTCCCACCAACAACATAATCTTTGTCAATAGTAATATTTACTAAGTAGTCTCCCCAAACGCCATGAAACTCCCTTCCAATGTAAGGGTTAGGATGCCAACCTTCAAAATCAAATTCTGCGAGCTTAGGAAACCACTGTGTCATTGTTAAATCTACACCTTCTTTGCTTATTTTTCCAGATCTTCTTATTTGCAATGGAATTTGCGCGTCAAAACTCATGGATAGTTTTGCTTTTTTTCCAGGCAATAATGGCTTGTGGAGTTTTGCTAAAAGAATAGTTTCATTTACATCGTATATAAGATCTTGACCATCTTGTTTTAGTGATTTTACACTCAAATCACCAAAATCTTTTTCTTCCAAAGCAACAATTCTGCTTCCAACTCTGCTATCAGGATCTTTAATAGTACGAGAGCGGATGTCCATTTGGCTGTTAGGTTTAAATGCATTAAAGAACAAATGATAATACACCTTTTTAATAGTATCGGGTGAGTTATTAGTGTAAATCAGCTCCTGTTCACCCGTGTATGTAAAGTCATTAACATTCACTATTATATCCATTTTATAGTCAACATGTTGCTGCCAATATCCTTGTGAATTGGAAATTTGAGCTAAAAGAAGTAAAAGGATTAGTCTATTCATATCAAATTTCATTAAAATTAATGGACTGATTTAAACGAACTCCTTTTTCTGATTTTTTTAATGAAATAATTTGGTTGTGGGCATCGTGTTCCATAAACAACAGAAAACTTTCTTTGACAGCTAGATTTAAAAAATCTGCTTTTTCTTTCATGGTAGTTAAAGGCCTTACATCATAACCCATAACATATGGAATTGGTATGTGACCAGCCGTTGGCAGAAGATCAGCAGCAAATACTAAATCATTACCCTTGTATTTAAATTTAGGAATCATTTGTTTTTCAGTGTGCCCATCTACAAACATTATTTCAAAACCTAATTCCTCACAATAATTAAACCCTTTTTTTTCGTGCTCAATAAAATTTAATTGACCAGATAATTCTATTGGTTCTAGATTTTCAATTAAAAAAGAGGCTTTTTCTCTTGTATTAGGATATTTAGCCCAATTCCAATGACTTTTATTTGACCAATACTTAGCATTCTTAAATAGCACTTCATTTTTGTTGTTTTTTTTATTAAAAAAAGTACCACCACCACAATGATCAAAATGAAGGTGAGTAAAAAACACATCTGTTATCTCATCTATAGAAAAACCTGCTGAATTTATAGACTCAATTAAATTATAATTACCCCAGCGCTGGTAATAGCTAAAAAATTTTTCAGATTGCTTATTGCCCATTCCTGTATCAATTAGAATCAACCTATTATTATCCTCCAAAAGAAGGCATCTAGACGCAATATCAATCATGTTGTTTGAATCAGAAGGGTTAGTTTTTTGCCAGAGAGTTTTAGGAACAACTCCGAACATAGCTCCACCATCTAATTTAAAATTACCAGATTCAATCGGATAAATATTCATTGATGTAAATGTAAAAAATTATCTAATAGTTAATCTTAAAACTGAGCAAGCAGCTGTTTTTACAAACTTATCTTCACTAGCACCAAAAAGAACTCTTGTCCAATTATCTTTTTCTGGTGTACCAAGAATAAGTAAATCATATCCTGCCGACTCTTCTGAAATTGTTTCAACCGGGTCATTGCTTTCTATAATTTTAAGTTCAGAACTTGATTTTGTTGATGATATAAGATCTTCAGAGGTTTTTTTTAGCGATATTGTACCTGGATGATTTTCAGTAACAATATTTAGTAAAGTTAGAGATGCATTATAATGGCAACAAATCTTGTCTGCGACATCAATAAATTTCTGGTTCCTTCTACCAGGTCTCAAAGCAATTAAAATTCGTGAAAAACTACGCACACCATTATCTTTAAATAAGGCTAAGCTAGAGTTAACATTTTTAAGGAGCCAACCTATAGGGTTACCAATAAAAATCCCGGAATTTTCCCTGCCATCCCACTCTAAAACAAGCCATTTACATTTTCTTTGTCCTGTTATGTTGTCAATTGAATTTGCAACATCGTGAGTTGCAATACTTTCAAAGGATAAATTGAGCTTTTTAATTTTTTTCAAACTAAGTAAGCGTCTTTTTATTGATTCAGAGGCAGGAGAATCTATTTCAATTGCCTCAAGAAAAGTTTGATTCGGAACTTCTATTAAATTTATGGTATTTATACTTGACTTGTCATTTATTGACGAAGCAATCTCTACTAACATTTCAGGTGATGTTTCATCTCCAAGTAAAGGAACTACAATTTCAGCATTTTTATTACTTAGATCTTCATTTATATTGGAATTCTGGTCCATCAAAGCTAGTTCTGTTTCTGTTGATGAGCCTTTAAATAAAAAAGATAAAATCCCATAGTTTGAAAAGACGCCTTTTCTATTGGTTTTATTTCCGTAAATGAGAAATATGATAAAGCCAAGAATAAAAATGCAAATAACGGAAACTATAGGCATAAGACCTAAGTAAAAAAGAAGTACAAAACCACTAATAATACCAAATAGTTGAATATATGGATAAAAAGGAGACTTATACTTTGGATTATACCACTGAGCCGAAGTTTCTCTTAAAACAATTACTGATAAATTAACAGCAATAAACATCATTACTTTAAACGCGCTTGCTAATTTTGCAATTTTTTCAACGTCTAGAAAAAAAACAGCTAAACCTATTATAAAACAGGTGACAAAAATAGAATTAACAGGAGTTAAAAAACGAGAACTTACACTTCCAAAAAATTTTGGGAGCATTTTATCTCTAGCCATTGCAAAAGGAAATCTAGACGATGCTAATACGCCTGAGTTTGCCATAGACAACAAAGTCATTACACCAACAATACCTGCTATATAACCAAACAAATTTCCTCCCAAATTTTGAGCTAAAGTATAAATTGGACGAATGTCTTTTGAAAGAATATTAGCATCAATATTACCAACTAAAATAAGAGCGACAAACACATATACAGCAGTAATTAAGAACAAAGAAATAAGCATTGCTCTTGGAAGATTCCTTTCAGGACTCTTAATTTCGCCAGCAACAGCTGCTACTTTCGTAACACCAGCATAAGAAATATAAAGAAAAGCGACAGCTGAAATAAAGCCATAGTTTCCTTCGGAAAAAACAGGACTTAAAAGTTTTGAGTCAAAAGAATTTACCCCAAAGATTATTAATAATATTAAAGAGATAACGCTAATTGAAACAATAGCAAGCTGAGTATTTCCAACTTTTTTTACACCGAATACATTTAAAATTAAAATTAAGCCAAGAGAAATAAGAGCAACAATTTTTGAAAACCCAGCGTCAAGTTGGACCACTACGTATAAATATGCGCTAAGACCAACCAACGAAAAAGCACTTTTTAATAATAGAGAAAGCCAAAGCCCTAGACCAGAAACAGTGCCAAATAATGGCCCAAATGCACGTTCTATATACACATAAGTACCGCCTGATTTAGGCATTGCTGTTGCAAGTTCTGACTTGGATAGTACTGCGGGTAAAATACATAAAGCAGCTACTAAAAAAGCTAGCCAGATTGAAGATCCAGTTATTCCAACAGCTATCCCAGGCAAAACAAAAATACCGCTTAACATTCCTCCAATACTTATGGCAATAGCGGTAGGAAGAGTTAATGTTCGTTGAAGTTTTTTCATTTCTTCTAAAATAAAGAAATTATTTCTTTAAGAGATTAATGTCTTTAATTAACTGCTCTACTTCTAAACGAAGGGTTCCGTTATATACTCCTCTTATTCTCAATTTTTCATCAACTAAAATAAAATGTTCAGTATGCAAAAAATCTGTACTGTCTTTTGTAAAGCCTATTTCTTCCTCAGCAAAATAAGACTTTCTCGCGAGGCTATAAATTTTGTTTTTATTCCCAGTTAAAAAGTTCCAGTTTGAAGAATTCATTGTATACTCTTCTTTGTATCTTTTTAACAGATCTGGATTGTCAATCCAAGGAGTTACGGTGAAGGAAACGATTTGAACAGTAGAATCATCTTTAAAAGCTTTTTCTATTTCTGTCATATTTGTTGTCATTATTGGACAAATATTTGTACAAGATGTGAACATAAAGTTTGCAACATGAACTTTTTCTGTTAAATCGCTCGTCCCAAAGGAGAGTCCTTCTTGATTCAAAAAGTTAAAGTTTTTAATCTTATGGAATTCAACACCCTGCTCTTCAAATATCGGAGTAAAATCAGGTGAATTATAATATGGTAATTGTTCTTTTTCAGAATCGCATGACATAAATAATATGATTGTAAACAAAAAATTAAAAAACTTCATCACTAACATTTACACAATTTTTAGTGCCAAGCAGGCCGTATCTTCTATTGTTTTTTATAATATAATTTGATTTTATCTTACCATTTAAGTACCATGTTTTTTGAACCCCTCTTTCATAACCGCCCAAATAGTTATGTTCTTCAATTTTTTTTCCATTTTTTGCCCAAATGATATTAGTCCCATTATATTCGTCATCAAGAAAACTGAAAGAAAAGTTTTTAGCACCATTTTCATAAAAACCTAAATAAAAACCCTGTCTTTTGCCCTTTTTAAACTCGCGACTTTCTTTTAAAATCGCCCCATTATAATAAATTTTCCAAACTCCTGACTTTAATCCGTTTTTGTAGAAACCAGTTGAAAGAGTATCACCATTGGGGTAAAGATCATATACAAAACCGTTTATTGGTTTATTATTAAATAAAGCTGGTATTTTTCTGAGATTTAAAAATTTTGAATTTTTATTGATGTATTCAGGTGCTTCTTTGCAGCTAATTAAGCAGCACGCAAACAACGAGCTAATTAGATACCGTCCCAGGATTTCCATAATATCCACTTCCATTAATATAAGGATCATCTGCTGTAGCATGATAATGATATATTCCATCTGGAAAGTCATTTGTGGAATGAGAATGTCCATGATAAGCGTCTAGATCACTACTTTGTATTGTTACGCCACTTTCAACAGGCCCATAAACCGGAAACCCATCCAGTAAAAATCCAATTAGAGCATCTTTTCCTTTGTTTTGTGTAATCCAAAAGGGCTCCATATGATAGTGATATCTTCCTGAGGCATTGTTTTCCGAACCTGGAGACAATGGCGCTGGATGGCCATTATATTGGTCAAAACTGTTTACCTCTCTTGTTAAAGGTTGGTTCATTCCTGCATATTGATTGTAAAACGGAATACCATTGAGGGAAACTCCAATTGGACCCATTTGAGTAGTGTTGTTACTAGAACTTTTTTTTGGGCTTACAGGGATTTTAAATCGGATATTTAATTCAGAAACTCTATTCGGATTTAAATTAAAGTTTGAAACAAAAGGGTTTGAGCCGTCATAAGCTTCATATTGTTCTGTTTCCCATTTAGTTCCCAAAAAGTAGGGGCTTTTGTGGTCAGGAACACCATTAGTATTTATGTATACAAAACCATCTTCTATGTAAATTTCACTTGTTGTTTTGTAAATTTTTTGGTATAAGTTTAATGGAATAGTTACGTCTGTTGATGGATCTTCATTTTCTAACTCAACATCATTATTGCTTTCAGAACAAGCATAAATTAACATAAACACAAAAATAAGTGAGCATAATTTATTCATTAGTATCTAATATAAATTTGTATTAAGTTAATCATTTAACTTTAAAACAGCCATAAATGCTTGCTGGGGAATTTCAACATTTCCAATTTGTCTCATTTTCTTTTTTCCTTTCTTTTGTCTTTCTAGAAGCTTTCTTTTCCTTGTAATATCACCTCCATAACATTTTGCTGTTACATCTTTTCTTACTGCTTTAATTGTTTCCCTAGCTATTATTTTAGCACCAATTGCTGCTTGAATTGGTATATCAAATTGTTGTCTTGGAATCAGCTCCTTTAGTTTTTCACAAATCTTTTTTCCCATAGAGTAAGCATTGTCATTATGTATAAGAGCAGAAAGAGCATCAACAGAATTATTGTTTAGTAGTATGTCCATCTTAATTAACTTAGACTGTTTTAAACCAATAGGGGCGTAATCAAACGAAGCATAACCCTTAGAAATAGATTTGAGTCTATCATAAAAGTCAAAAACAATTTCTGCAAGAGGCATATCAAAAATTAGCTCAACCCTTTCAGTAGTCAGATAGGTTTGGTTCTTAATCTCTCCTCTTTTTTCTATACATAAACTCATAACAGGGCCAACAAAATCTGCTTTTGTAATAATTGAAGCTTTTATGAATGGTTCCTCGACTCTATCAAGCCTTGAAGGTTGTGGAAGATCTGATGGAGTATTAACTATTATTATATCTTCAGGATTTTTTTTGTTAAAAGCATGATAAGAGACATTAGGAACGGTTGTGATTACAGCCATGTTGAATTCCCTTTCAAGCCTTTCTTGAATTATTTCCAAATGTAACATACCTAAAAATCCACACCTGAAGCCAAAGCCTAATGCAGATGAGTTTTCAGGTGAAAAAACAAGTGAAGCATCATTTAGTTGAAGTTTTTCCATGGAAGACCTTAAGTCTTCATAATCATCACTATCGACAGGGTATATCCCAGCAAAAACCATTGGTTTTACATCTTCAAATCCTGATATCGGATTTGATAAATTAGAACTGGAATCAATTATGGTATCACCAACTTTTACATCTTTAGCATTTTTTATGCCTGTTATTAAATACCCAACATCTCCACAAGAAATTTCCCTTTTAGGTTTTTGGTTAAGTCCTAAAGTTCCAACCTCATCAGCATAATACGATTTTTTAGTAGCATAAAACTTAATTTCTTGCCCCTTAGTTATCTTTCCAGAAAACACCCTGAAATATATCTCAATTCCTCTAAAAGGATTATATACTGAATCAAAAATTAGAGCTTTAAGCTCATCATTTAACTTGTTTTTAGGAGCAGGAATTCTTTCAATTATTGCTTTAAGTATCTCATTTATTCCTTCACCAGTTTTTGCAGAAGCCAAAATAATTTCCTCTTGTTTGCAACCTAAGAGATCCACAATATCATCAGAAACTTCTTCAGGTTTTGCAGAGGGCAAGTCTATTTTGTTAAGAATGGGGATTATTTCTAAGTCATTCTCCAATGCTAAATATAGGTTTGATATTGTTTGGGCTTGAATGCTTTGAGCAGCATCCACAATTAAAAGAGCTCCTTCACATGCTGCAATTGATCTTGAAACTTCATACGAGAAATCGACATGACCAGGTGTATCAATTAGGTTTAGTACATAATCGTTATTATTTAATTTATACTCCATCTGAATTGCATGGGATTTAATGGTTATTCCTCTTTCCCTTTCGATATCCATATCATCAAGCAGTTGATCTTGTTTTTCTCTTTCTGTAACTGAGCCTGTTTGATCTAAAAGCCTATCAGCAAGTGTACTTTTACCATGATCTATATGAGCAATTATGCAAAAATTTCTAATATTCTTCATTAATGAAAGCAAATATAATCCAATTAATCCCTTTAGCTTATAAAATTTAATAGTTTAAATTTGTCTTTAAATAATTAATTGTTGGTAAAAATTGGAAACATAGAATTAGGAAATTTTCCTTTATTATTAGCTCCTATGGAGGATGTAAGTGATCCTCCCTTTAGAGCTTTGTGTAAAGAAAATGGGGCAGATGTGGTTTACACTGAATTTATATCTAGCGAAGGTTTAATTAGAGACGCTGCCAAAAGTGTTATGAAATTAGATATTTATGAAAAAGAGAGACCGGTGGGAATACAAATATTTGGAGCCAACATTGATTCGATGCTAAAAGCAGTTGATATAGTTGAGAAAACAAAGCCCGACATTATTGATATTAATTTTGGGTGTCCTGTTAAAAAAGTTGTTTGTAAGGGAGCGGGTGCAGGTATATTAAAAGATATTGATAAAATGGAAAGTCTTACAAAGGAAATGGTTAAAAGAACCTGCCTGCCAGTAACTGTTAAAACTAGATTAGGTTGGGATGAAAAATCTATAAAAATAGTTGAGGTTGCAGAGAGAATTCAAGATGCAGGTGCAAAGGCCATATCTATACACGGAAGAACAAGATCACAAATGTACAAGGGTTTTGCAGATTGGACCAAAATAGCGGAAGTAAAAAATAATCAAAGAATGAAAATCCCTGTTTTTGGAAATGGTGACGTTAATTCACCAGAAAAAGCATTGGAAATGAGAGATAAGTTTGGACTTGATGGGGCAATGATTGGTCGTACCTCAATTGGTTATCCTTGGTTTTTTGATGAAATAAAATATTTTCTTAAAAATAAATGTCATAAAAATCCACCTACTATTTCTGAAAGAATTTCTATGGCTGAAAGACACCTAAAAATGGCTATTGATTGGAAGGGCGAAACACTTGGTATTTTAGAAACCCGAAGACATTATTCAAATTATTTTAAAAATATTCCAGACTTCAAACAATATAGAACTCAAATGGTAACAACCGATTTTTCTGAAGATTTATTTAACCTTTTTTCTGAATTAAAAAATATTTTTAAGGAAGAGCCAATTTTAAATTAATTTCTTAACTGCTTTGGCAGAAAGATAGGAAGATGTAAATCCAACAAAAATAGCAGTCAAAAGAACAATAATTACATTATAAAAAGTAAGTTCAACCGGATATGCTAAATCAATACTTCCAACTTTAACAAAAGAAAATTGTTTCTGACTAATCACAGCTAAAATAGAGAAGAATAATCCAATTATTAGCCCCAATAAGTTAATCATCAAACCATTTTTGAAAAAAACTTTTTCAATATTTAAATTATTCATTCCCAAAATTTTTAAGGTTTTAAGACTTGATTCCTTCTCAACTATTAACATTATAATAGAACCGATTACATTAAACACAGATATTAAAACAATCATTATCATTATTATTGTTACAATTAATTTTTCACTTTTCATCATTTTAAATAAGCTTTCATTTAATTCTTCATGTGACTTAACAGTGAGGCTTTTAAATCTAGATTTTAAAACATTTTTTAAATTAATACGATTGTTAGAGCTTTTTAGATAAATCTCTGAAATGGAACTTTTACTTAATCCAAAAATAGACTGAGCAGTTTCAAGACTGCATATTATAACATTCTCATTATCATCATTTCTTGTATTAAAAACACCCTTTGAAAATAAAACCTTACTGTTTTTGAGTGGGTTAAGTAAAATATCAGGATAAGAACTATTGATTGAGTAAATTTCAAAAGCACCAGTAGAATTGAAAAGTGTTAAATCTAATTTTTCAGTTATTGAATAACTTGTGTAAGCGGAACTGTTGTCTAAAAAAGTATACTCTCCAAAAGAAATTATGCTTGAAAAATTTATAACATTATTAAAGTTATTGTCTACTCCAATTATTTTACTGTAAGTTTTCATTCCATTATATTCAATTAAAACATTTCCTGTAAGTATTTTTGAATAAAAATTATCTCCTATGTCATTTGACAGAAAAGAAATTTCTGTACTATCTAGATTAAAATAGTCTTCTTTTTCAGAGAAAATTTTAATATCTGGATCAAATGATTTAGAAAAATTTAGACTGTATTTTTCTAGTCCAGAGAAAACCGAAAGAATTGTAAAAAAAGAAAAATAAGCAATTGTCAAAACAAGAACCGAAAAAGCAGAAATAATGGAAACAATATTAAATTTTGTTTTGGAAAAGAGATATTTATATGCTAAAAAACTAGAAGCTCTCAATTTAATTTTTTAAAGGGTTATCGCCCTTTTTTATCGCATTTTCAATCCCGTCGATATAGTCTAAAGAATCATCAATAAAAAAATCGATAGTTGGAATAATTCTAAGTTGATTCTTAACTAAAAAAGATAGCCTTTTCTTTATTTCAAAAAGATTTTTTTTTAATATCTCACAAGCTTTCTCGGAATTAGAAGATGGAAATACGCTTATAAAAATTTTAGCTGTAGATAAATCGACAGACACTTTAACCTTAGTAATAGAAATTAAAAAATTAACTCTTGTTTTTTCACGAAAAAAACCTTGTACGATATTTGAAAGATCCTTCAAAAGAAGAGAGGAAACCTTTTTTTGTCTTTGACTTTCCAAAAATTAGACTTTAGTAATTCTTAATGTGTTTACATGGCCCTTTTCATAAATTGGCATTGCAGCAAGATTAATTATAAAATCCCCTTTCTTAACATACCTACAATCTAATGCTAGCTGATTTACTTCTTCAACTGTTTTATCTGTACTTTTAAATTTATTGTAATAAATACATTTAACACCCCAAAGGAGATTTAATTGTGTGAGTATTTTTTTATTTGAAGTGAATACTATTACTAGTGAGCTAGGACGCCAGGAAGAGATTTGCCAACCAGTGTAACCACTGTGCGTCAAAGTACAAATTGCAGATGCATTTATATCATTGGCTATTTTTGCTGCATTCATGCAGATGGATTTGGTAATAATCCTGTCCGTTTTTACACTAGGAAGATCTCGTGGAACATTTATTAAATGAGAATCTTCAACTCCGATAATTATATCCTTAATTTTTTTTACAACTTCACAAGGATATTTGCCAACTGAAGTTTCGCCAGAAAGCATAATTCCATCTGCACCGTCCATTACTGAATTTGCAACATCGTTAACTTCAGCCCTTGAGGGAGTTAAACTTTCTATCATTGATTCCATCATTTGAGTAGCAATAATAATTGGAATCCCTGCTTTTTTACATTTTGTAACAAGCATTTTTTGGTTTAAAGGAACTTCTTCTGCTGGAATTTCAATTCCCAAATCTCCTCTGGCAACCATAACACCATTGGATGCTTTTATAATTTCATCCATTTTTTTGATTGCCTCTGGTTTTTCAATTTTTGAAATTATTGGAATATGATGATCACAATTCTTAGATATTAATTCTTTTAGTTCAAGAATATCTTTCTTTGATCGAACAAATGATAGAGCAATCCAGTCAAAAGAGTTGTTCAATGCAAAGATTGCATCTCTAATATCTTTTTTAGTTAGAGCAGGTTGAGAAATTTTGGTATTAGGCAAGTTTACACCTTTTCTAGACTTTAAAACCCCTTCTTGAATAACTTTTAATTCAACAAAATCATTTTTGTTTGATGATATAACTTTTAATATAATTTTTCCATCATCAATTAGAACTTTATCACCCGCCTTAACATCTTTTGCAAAAGAAGGATAGTTAATTTTTATTATATTCTCTCTATTTACAGTAGATATATCGGTTGTAAATGAAATTTTTTCATTCTTTTTGAGCTCTCTATCTTCGATTACTTCGCCAATTCTAATCTTTGGACCTTGTAGGTCTGCTAACAGAGTAACATGGTTATTTAATTTTTTCCTAATAAAATTTACATCATTAACAATTCTTTTAATATCTTCATGATCGGCGTGAGAAAAGTTTACTCTTAAAACATCAACGCCTGATTTTATAAGCCTTTCAATCATTTTCTTGGAGTTACTGGCTGGTCCAAGCGTTGCTATAATCTTTGTCTTTTTAAATTTCATTACTCAAAAATAAGGTTATATTTTGATTTATCTGTTTGTAAATTTGCCTCATAACATGATATTATGTTTTTAGAACCATTTATTTTTTCAATTAAATTCTTAATATTAAATCTTCCGTCCTCAATTTTTAAGAAATATTCTACTTTAGGGTAGTCGGGAATAAAAAGCGAAGCTTTATCAAATTCATCAAAAAGAGTTGACTTAGATTTGAGATTTGATGAGTTAATAGATTTATTTGAAAAAAGAAATATTTTTGAATCATATTTTTTAGAGCAATATTTATATAATAAATAACTAGATATATTTCCTTCAAAGTCTATGTCAGCTTCTCTCTTCAAGTTAATTTTTAATAATCTATTTAGATTGTAAGCAATTTTAAATATTTCAGTATTACTGTGTATAGCTAATAGATTATATTTTTGATCAAAATCATATAGCTTTAATTTGTGTTTTGGCATATCAAAGAAAATAAATCAATCATATTTTTTAAGAACTACACATGCATTATGACCACCAAACCCAAAGGTATTGCTCATAGCATATTTGACATCTCTTTTCTGAGCTTTATTAAAAGTAAAATTTAACTTATTGTCAATTTCAGGATCATCATTAAAATGATTAATTGTGGGAGGAATTAGGCCTCTATCAACTGACAGAATACAAGAAATAGCCTCTACAGCTCCTGCTGCTCCTAGAAGGTGTCCAGTCATTGATTTTGTTGAATTAATATTGATATTATATGCGTGTTCTCCAAAAACTTCCTTAATTGCTTTAGCCTCTGCTTTATCACCTAAAGGAGTTGATGTTCCATGCATATTAATAGTATCTATTTGTTTAGGCAAAATTGAAGAATCAATTAAGCTGTTTTTCATGACTGAAATAGCTCCCTCGCCGTCAGGGTGAGGTGCAGTCATATGGTATGCATCTGATGACAATCCTGCTCCGGCTACTTCAGCATATATTTTAGCCCCTCTTGATTTAGCATGTTCGTGTTCTTCCAAGATCAAACAACCACCACCCTCACCTAAAACAAAGCCATCCCTATCAATATCGAAAGGCCTTGAAGCAGTTTTAGGATCATCATTTCGAGTAGATAAAGCTTTAACAGCGTTAAAACCTCCAATTCCAGCAATTGTTACGCCAGCCTCAGAGCCTCCAGAAACAATTATATCAGAATAACCAAGACGGATGTAATTTAAAGAATCAATTAAAGAGTTAGCTGATGACGCACAAGCTGAGACAGTGGCAAAATTAGGTCCTTTGAATCCATGACGAATTGATATGACACCAGGTGCAATATCAGGAATTAGTTTTGGAATAAAAAATGGGTTAAAACGCGGAGTGCCGTCACCTTCAGCATAATTAATCATTTCATTTTGAATTGTCTCAAAGCCTCCAATTCCAGACCCCCATATAACCCCAACTCTAGACTTATCAATTTTTTCAAGCTGAAGACCGGAATCTTTAATTGCTTCATCGGAACATACTATTGCATATTGTGCAAAACGATCAAGTTTTCTTGCTTCTTTTCGATCAAAATAGTTAAGAGGATCATAGCCTTTGAGCTCACAAGCAAACTGAGTTTTAAACTTACTTGAATCGAAATAAGTTATAAAATCGGCACCGCTTTTTCCAGAAACTAAACCTTCCCAAAAAGAGTTAATGTTGTTACCAATCGGCGTTAGAGCCCCTAACCCAGTTACAACAACACGTTTTAAACTCATAAAAATTAATTAAGCACTTTCTATATACTGAACTGCCTGACCAACAGTTTCAATTTTTTCAGCTTGATCATCTGGAATTTGAATATCGAATTCCCTTTCGAATTCCATTATAAGCTCAACCGTGTCTAAAGAGTCAGCACCTAGGTCATTTGTGAAACTTGCTGTTGAAACAACCTCGTTTTCATCAACGCCTAATTTATCAACGATGATAGCTTTTACTCTTGAAGAAATATCTGACATAATACTAAGATTTATTGTTGTGGACAAAAATAAAAAACTTTAAATTATAAACTTGTATTTTTGACTTAATTTTAGTTTTACTCTGAAAAACGATTAAAAATATGAAGAATATTGTCTTGTTTGCATCTGGAGGAGGCTCAAGTGTAGAAAACATGTTAAGGTCTTTTATTAATGAAAAACAGATTAAGGTTTTAGGAATTTTTTGTAATAATCAAAAAGCAGGTTTGTTAAAAAGAGTTTATCTAAAAAAATTTAAAACAATAATATTTAAAAATAATGATCTTTTAAATGGTAATGTATTCGCACAACTGAAAAGACTTGACCCAGAACTTATAGTTCTTGCAGGTTTTTTAAAAAAAATCCCAAAAGATATAATTTTAAATTACCATAAAAGGATTATAAATATACATCCATCACTACTACCAAAATATGGTGGAAAAAACATGTATGGAAATAATGTCCACAAAGCTGTGATAGAAAATAATGAAAAAAAGTCTGGTTTTACTATCCATTATGTAAATGAAGAATATGATCAAGGAGATATTATTTTTCAAAAATCAATTGAAGTAGATACTAAAAATGTAGATGAGCTAGCCAATAAAATTTTAGAAGAAGAACACAAATATTATCCTATTATTGTAAAACAAGTTTTAAATGCTTAAACCAAATATAATAGTTTACACTGATGGTTCATCAAGAGGAAATCCTGGGCCTGGAGGTTATGGAATTGTAATGCAAAAATTTGGCTCAAATTATATTAAAGAATTTTCAGAAGGCTATAGAAGAACTACTAACAATAGAATGGAACTCTTAGCAGTAATTATTGCATTAGAAAAAATAAAAAAAGAAAATCAAGTGGTACACGTATATACTGATTCAAAATACGTTAGTAATTCAGTTGAGGAAAAATGGATATTTAATTGGGAGAAGAAGGGCTTTAAAAACAAAAAAAACCCTGATCTTTGGCTTCGATTTTTAAAAGTTTATAGAAAACATCAAGTAAGTTTTTTTTGGATCAAAGGGCATAATAATAATATTAAAAATGAAAGGTGTGATTTTCTTGCATTTAAAGCTAGTAAAGAACCAGAATTAAAAATTGATAAAGAATATGAAAAATAAAATTTTAATTACAGGAACAGTTGCTTTTGATGATATCGAAACACCTTTTGGTAGTTCAGGTAAAGTAATAGGTGGAGCGGGAACATATATTGCTCTAGCATCAAGCTTATTCACTAAAAATTTAGCAATAGTATCTATTATTGGTGAAGATTTCCCTGAAAAAGAAATAAAATTTCTAAATAGTAGAGGTGTTGATACAAAGATGATTGAAATAATCAAAGGTGGGAAGACTTTTTATTGGAAAGGAAAATATCACGAAAATATGATAGGTAGAGACACCTTATCAACTGAGCTAAATGTTCTAGAAAAATTTAATCCTGTCATTAATTCAGAATTTTCATCCTCAGAGATTATTTTACTCGGCAACCTTCATCCATTAGTACAAAATACAGTTATAAATCAATCTTCCAATCCTAAAAGGTTTATAATATTAGATACAATGAATTTTTGGATGGACAATGCATTAAGTGAACTCAAAGATGTTGTCAAGAAAGTAGATTTAATTATAATTAATGATGAAGAAGCTCAACAACTAACAAATGAATCTAATATTTTTAATGCTGGAAACAAAATACTAAAAATGGGTCCTAAAAAAGTAATTATTAAAAAAGGAGAACACGGCTCGATTTATTTGGACAGTTTTCATAAATACATACTCCCAGCATATCCTGTAGATTCTTTAGTTGACCCAACTGGTGCTGGCGATTCTTATGCTGGAGGAATAGCTGGATTTTTATCTACAAAACAAGAAGTTAGTTTTAATGAAATTAAGGAAGCTATGCTGTTTGGTACATTAACAGCCTCTTTTTGTGTTGAAAATTTTGGAGTTGAAGGTTTAAGAAATTTAGATTATGAAAAACTTGTAAGTAGATTAAAAATTTTCAAATCTTATATAACCTAATTTTCACAACTATTTCGTTATTTTGTTATTCAAACAATGAGTGACCACATAAATCATGAATGCGGACTAGCACTGATAAGGCTGCTCAAACCACTTGAATTTTATAAAAAAAAATATGGTACTTCTTCTTATGGCTTAAATAAGCTATACTTAATGCTTGAAAAACAACATAACAGAGGACAAGATGGTGCTGGTTTTGCTAGTGTAAAGCTTGATACAAGTCCTGGGGAGAGGTTTATGCACAGGGAAAGATCAGCTAATCAGAACCCAATTCAAGAGATTTTTCAAATATCAAATGATAGAATTATAAATGAGCTAAAAAACAATAAAGTTTTAAAAGATAATATTTCAATTCAAAAAAAAAATATTCCACATATTTCTGAGCTTTTTTTAGGACATGTCAGATACGGAACTTTTGGAAAAAACAGTAAAGATGCAGTTCATCCCTTTTTGAGACAAAATAACTGGATGCATAGAAACTTGATTGTAGCTGGAAATTTTAATATGACTAATAATAAAGAATTGTTCGACAATCTTGTTCTGTTGGGTCAGCATCCAAAAGAAATGTCAGACACTGTTACAGTAATGGAAAAAATTGGACATTTTTTGGATAATGAAGTAGCTAAAATCTATAAGAATTTAAAAAAACAGAATGTCTCTAAAATGGAAGCATCCCCAATTATAGAAGAATCTTTAGATATCCCAAGAATCTTAAAAAAAGCTTCTGAAGATTGGGATGGAGGATTTGTAATTGGAGGAATGCTAGGTCATGGAGATGCATTTGTTATTCGAGACCCTGCAGGAATTAGGCCTGCATTTTATTATATGGATGACGAAGTTGTTGTAATTGCGTCTGAAAGGCCTGTAATTCAGACAGTTTTTAATACAAACTTTGAAGAAATAAAAGAAATCAATCCTGGAGATTGTTTGGTTGTTAAAAAAAGTGGACAAATACAAATTAAAAATGTCATTGCACCTGTTGAAAAAAAGGCATGCTCGTTCGAGCGTATATATTTTTCAAGAGGTAGTGATAAAGAAATTTATAACGAAAGAAAGCAATTAGGAAGCTTGTTGTTCCCTCAAATTTTAAAATCTATTGAATATGATCTCGAAAATTCTGTCTTTTCATATATTCCTAATACAGCAGAGGTTTCATTCTATGGTATGGTTCAAAAAGCTCAGGATTACATGAACAGGGACGCTGAGAAAAAAATAATAAATGAAGGTGAAAAAATTTCAAAAGATAGACTAAGAGAGCTTTTATCTCAAAGGCCTAGAATAGAGAAAGTTGCAATTAAAGATGCTAAATTAAGAACCTTTATTACAGATGATTTAAGTAGAGATGAGCTTGTTAGACATGTTTATGATGTTACATAT
>TARA_B100001057_G_scaffold451664_1_pt1 | contig 19441 bp, 21 predicted proteins | sample TARA_B100001057 | Tara Oceans TARA_B100001057 (sample SAMEA2621839) | marine metagenome | biome: marine biome (ENVO:00000447); feature: surface water layer (ENVO:00002042); material: "saline water (ENVO:00002010), including plankton (ENVO:xxxxxxxx)" | depth 5 m
GTTTTAGATATGAAAACACATGAAAATGCTGATCCTGATAATAAACAGGCACAGGTTGACTTTTGTTGGGACCTACAGTATATTCAACAAAATAGTTGTTATTCAGATGTACACAATAACGAAACACCACATCAGGCTTGGCGAGCAGGATTTCGTGAAGGTGTAAAAATGGCACTTGATAGAGGAGTCAAGCCAACCAAAGAAGAGTTTTTAAAAGGACACTGGAAAAATCTACATAGACTTTGGATTTGGTTAATGGTAGGAGCAGATGTCCCAAACGGAAACTGGGCAATATTGGGAGCTAGAGAAGGACTTTGTATGACTATGCTATCTGATTGGGATTATGTAAATGTACGAGACTTTGAATATCTAAATGATCTCTGGGCAGGCCGTGATCAAATGCCTGACGATGTTTTACATACAGAAATCTTTAATCATGGAAGTGACCTAGTAAATAATCTAGAGATTCCAATAGCAATACAACCATTGAACGAAGAACAAAGTTCATTCTTTAAAAATGTTTATCAAAATCCAAGCAGAGGCGGAAATCAACAGTTCATTGATCAGGAAAAATAATGCTTAAAGGTGAACCGAATGAAGTCAAGCAAAAGTTAGATAATGTCGGATGCGGATTTTGTCTCGCAAAATGGACACAGGTGACAATTCATTTAGGTACTGGTATAAATCACAGTTGTCATCATGTCAAGGCACATAGAATTGATCTCCAAGAATTAAAAAATAATCCCAATGCTTTACATAACACAGGATTTAAAAAAAACGTAAGAAAGCAAATGCTTAATAATGAACGTCCAGCCGAGTGTGATTACTGTTGGCGTATTGAAGATAACACTGATAAATTTAGTGATAGAGTTTATAAAAGTGCGGATGCTTTTAGTTGGAGTGATTATGATACAATTAGTAAATTTACAGGTAATGAAGACTTTTATCCAAGATATGTAGAAATAAGTTTTTCAAATGTTTGTAATTTTAAATGTGCATACTGTGGACCTCCTTTTAGTAGTAAGTGGATGGAAGAAGTCAAGCAAAAAGGACCATATGACTTAAACACTTGGTCATATAACATGATTGATCCAAATGAAACTCCTATACCTGAGCGTGAAGAAAATCCTTATATTGAAGCGTTTTGGAAATGGTTTCCCGAAGCTGTAAAACACATGCACACTTTCCGTATTACAGGAGGAGAACCATTATTAAGCAAACATACGCAACGGGTAATCGACTATCTTATTGAACATCCGCAACCTGATCTAAAATTTGCAATTAATAGTAACGGATGTCCACCTAAAGATTTATGGAAACAGTTTACAAAGTCTATAAAAAAGTTAGAAGACTCTAATGCTATTAGAGAATTTTGTCTATACACCAGTGCAGAAAGCACAGGCCCACAAGCAGAGTACAGTAGATTTGGTATGGACTGGCGTTTATTTACTGATAATATTGAATACTTTGCTAGGAATACCACTAGCAAAATCAGTTTCATGAGTGCTTTTAACATTTATAGTTTGCCAACATTTAAATCGTTTTTGATCTGGGTACTATATTTGAAGTCAACATATTGGGGTAAGCATCAAGGAAATCAAAGGATACTTATTGACATTCCGTATGTACGAAATCCTGCGTTCTTAGATGTTAAAATAGCAAATGAGCAAGTAGTAGATGATTACTTAAAACCTGCTCTAAAATTTATGCAAGAAAACACAGATCATCATGGCTTCAAACAGATTGAAACTGTAAAGCTAGAACGTATTGTATCAGATGTAGAGCATAGACTTAAAAACAAAGATAACTTCTGGAAAGAACAGCAAGAAGCTCAAAAAATGTTTTTTATGTTTACAAAACAATATGACAAAAGAAGAAATATAAATTTTGTAAAGATTTTTCCTGAGTATGAACAATTTTTGGAGATTTGTAAAAATGTATGATATTGTTTTTATTAGCTATCACGAACCAAATGCAGAAGAAAATTATAATGATCTTTATTCTAGATTCAATACTGTTGGAGTATTTGGCGATAGAGTAAAACGTGTAAATGATGTTAAAGGCATTCACAACGCACATGTAGAAGCGGCCAAACTCGCAAACTCAAGTTACTTTTATGTAGTTGATGGAGATGCTGTTATTGTAGATGAATTTAATTTTGGATACACCACAGAAGAAAAGGATTTAGTTCATGTATACAGGTGTATGAACCCAATTAACGATCTTGTTTATGGTTATGGAGGTGTAAAGTTGTTTCCGACTACATTAACAAAAAATATGAATACAAATACTAACGACATGACTACTAGTATAAGTGATAAATTTAAAGTCATGAACGAAGTAAGTAATATAACAGCATTCAACACAGATCCTTTTAACACTTGGAAAAGTGCTTTTAGAGAATGTGCTAAACTATCAAGTAAAACAATAGATAGACAAAAGGAGAATGAAACAAATGGAAGACTTAAAACTTGGACAACCGTGGGACACGATAGACAGTATGGCAAATTTGCTTTGGCAGGTGCTACCGCTGGTATGGAGTTTGGCCTTTCTAGCGGGGCTGATCTTGGGTTAATAAATGATTTTGAATGGTTAAGGAAAAAGTTTAATGAGCATTAATTGGAAAGACGATAACGATATTTTTGGAAGAATGTTAGTCCTTACTAACAATCCTATATTCAATAATTTACGTAATGCTGTAGATAACAATAATGCTGATTTGACAGATGCTTTAAGTTGGGGACAACTTAAAAGCAAAAGATGGTTAGTCAACACTTTGGAAGATATTGAGGTGCCATTAGGAACTGTATTTTTGTGTGCTGGTTGGTATGCTACACTTGCGGCCATGTTGTTTCAAAGTCGTTGCTCAATAGACAAAATTAGAAGTTTTGATATAGACGATAGTTGTTTAGAAATAGCAGATACAATAAACCGAAATGAAGTCAAAAAAGATTGGAAATTCAAAGCAATAACACAGGACATCATGGACATTGATTATAATAGTCATACTTGGCAAACTTGGAGCAAAGCTAACAACAGAATGAGTAGAGATATAACAGATTGCCCTAATACTGTTATAAACACAAGTTGTGAACACATCAAAGAATTTAATCAGTGGTATAAAAAAATACCAAATGGTACATTGGTTGTTTTACAAACTAACAATTTTTTCGATGTCAAGGATCACGTAAATTGTGTTAAAAATCCTTTAGAATTTGCAGAACAATCTCCAATGCAGGATTGCTTATATTCAGGAGCACTGGAGTTGCCAAAGTACAATAGATTTATGAGAATTGGTATAAAATAATGAAAAAAAATATTATATGGGACACAGAGGTATCTAGAATAGTACATGATACTAAAAATAACATTCTAATCAAAACTCTAAAAAGAAAGGGAATAAGTGATGCTTGGTTTGATGCCTATAAAAGACTGCAAGATAAAACTCCACACGTTGTAAAGATAATAGATAAGATAGACGAGAATACGTATACAATGGAGTATGTAGATAACATTGTCATAGATTTATACAAATTATTAGAACCACATATGGTTAAAACCTTAAATAAAACAGATTATATTAGATTGTTCAAATGTATTAATAATACATGGATATCAGCAATGGAATTAAGTAATGAATTGGTAGATAACAGATTCTTTGTACATCAAGATGCACATTTAAAAAATATAGCAGTAATAAAAAACAAAAACGGATTAAATTTTAAATTTTTAGATGCTGACTCATGGTATATAGCCAATGGCTATCATGGAGTAGAGGCATTTTATACATCACAATTAAAAATAGTTTTATCAATGCAAAGGGTGCTAACATAGTGTATTTTTACGAAGATATAAAAACTATACATCTAGAGGTAACACAGAATTGCCAGGCGGCTTGTCCTATGTGTGATAGGAATTGTAACGGTAAAGGTGTAAACCCGCATATAAATTTAGATGAATTGTCATTAGAAGATTGTAAGAAGATATTTTCTCCTAAATTTATAAACCAACTTGACACAATGTATATGTGTGGTAACTTGGGCGATCCCATTGTTGCCAAAGACACGTTAGAAATATTCAAATATTTTAGAGCACACAATAAAAACATCTGGCTAAGTATGAATACAAATGCAGGAGCAAGAGATGAAGTATGGTGGAGCGACTTGGCAACAACTTTTGGTAGGATGGGGTCTGTTATTTTTAGCGTTGACGGTCTTCGGGACACTAACCATTTATATCGCCAAGGCGTTAATTGGAATAATGTAGAGCGTAGTATGAATGCTTTTATCGAAGCGGGCGGAAGAGCCCGTTGGGACTTTTTAATTTTTGAACATAACCAACATCAAGTAGAAGAAGCAAGAGAATTAAGTGAACAAAAAGGCTTTGAAAAATTTACTGCTAAAAAGACTGGACGTTTTATCACACAAGATAGTAAGAAGAAAGAATCACATCAAGCAGTTGATAGAAAAGGTAAAGAAACAACACAATTAAGAAAACCTGATAAAAAATATCAAAATAAAGCATTACAAAAACAAGACATTATTATCAAAAAATATGGTAGTATGGACGCATATTATGACGCGGCTCCTATTATTTGTAAAGTTAAAAAAGAAAATAGTTTATATGTTACAGCAGAAGGTTTAGCCTTGCCATGCTGTTGGACCGCAGGACGCATGTATAAGTGGTGGCATAAAGATCCTAAAGTGGAACAAATATGGGACTTCATTCCTGACAAAAATGCATTAGATGCACGTTCCGGATTAGATAAAGTTTTTGATACAGGCATATTTAACACAATACAAGATAGTTGGTCAAAGCCAACTTGCGGAGAAGGAAAATTAAAAGTTTGTGCTATGAAGTGTGGAGCAGAGTTTGATCCATTTGCGGAGCAATTTAAATGATAGATAGAATAAAAAAAATTGAATTAGAACTCACAAGTGATTGTAATGCGGCATGTCCTGGTTGTGCGAGAACACAATATAGAGATAAATTAGAGATAGTAGATTTTTCACTCGATGATGTGAAACGTATTCTACCTAACGAAAGATATATCAATAAAAAAGATATAAGATTATGTGGTGTGTTAGGAGATCCTATGATACATCCTCAGGCAGTTGAGATTACTGAATATTTGTTATCTCATGGTGGTTGGGTTACAATAAGCACTAATACTGGTGTAGGCACAGAAGATATGTATCATGAATTAGGATTATTAAGCAAAAAATATGGAAAGAATTTTATTTTACAAGCATGTATCGATGGACATAAGGAAACAAATCATATTTACAGAGTTCATACTAAATTTAATGTAATTCAAAGAAACTTGGAAGCCTTTGCAAAAAATAGTTTTAAAGGAGACTTTACTAAAAATAAATGGACTTTTATTGTATTTGATCATAACGAACATGAGATAGAAGAGGCAAAAGCACATGCAAAAAAACTAGGATTAAAATTTTATATTAGGACAGGTATGCGTAATAGTTACAATGATTGGGTCTCACTAATAGGCAAGAAAAATAATAAACAAAAAAAGGTGGTAACAACAACAGGTGACAAACAACATGCTCGTAGAGATGAAGTTTATAAATTAGATGAACTTATGCAAAGTAATAAAATAGATAAACAAGTTATTGACACCATAGTTTGTAAGTATGTACATGAAGGAGAAATATTTGTAAGTTCAAAGCAAGAAATGTGGCCATGCTGTTTTTTATGGGATAGTGCATTCAAAAATAAAGAAAATATTCTAGAAAAACTAGGTGAATATCAAAAAGGTTGGAATAGTCTTAAAACTAATAGTATCGAACAAATAATGCAACATCCATGGTATGAGAAAGTTTTGGCAGAAAGCTGGAACCCTACACATAATAAACATATGAAAAGATGTATTAGAACGTGTGCATCCAACAAAGCATATCAAAATGTACAGGTTGAACAAAAGTGAGCTGGCAAGCATTATTAGGAATTAAACACCACTATAACTTAGATAAGTACATATATGAGTAAAGTTTCAGATACATTTTGTATCCTACCATGGGTACACCTAAGCACAAGACCAGATGGAAGTATGCGAGTTTGCTGTACTGCAAACGCAAGTTCAGTGGGACCTACCAATGACAAAGAGCATGGCGGACAAGTTGGGATTCTTAAAGATGAACAAGGACGTCCTAATAACCTTAATGTAAGTGATTTTGAAACAGCGTGGAACAGTACATATATGCGTAATGTACGCAAACAAATGCTAAATGGAGAAGTACCACCTAGTTGTATAAAATGTTTCAAAGAAGAAGCGGCAGGCCATAATAGTAAACGTATATGGGAAACAGCATATTGGAGTGAGCGTGTTAATGTAGATACTCTTTTAGAAAACACAAACGAAGATGGAAGTGTACCACCAAATCTAGCGTATATTGACTTGCGTTTTGGAACTAAATGTCAACTGGCTTGTGTCATGTGTTCACCGCATGATAGTTCAGGTTGGATAAAAGATTGGAAAGCAATGTTTCCAGCAGTAAAAAATGAATCACTTAAAGAAACAATGCAATGGCAAGATAAAGGTAGTACAAACGGAAGTAGTTATAATTGGCACAAACAGAACCCTATTTTTTGGAAGCAATTTTATGAACAAATGCCTACTATGCAACAGATTTATTTTGCAGGTGGTGAAAGTTTAATTATAGAAGAACATTATGAAATACTGGAACATGCTATTGAAAAGGGATATGCTAAAAATTTAGAGCTAAGATATAATAGTAATGGAGTTGAATGGCGCGAAGATTTGTTTGATTTATGGAAGCATTTTAAGTTAGTTCGTTTTCATTACAGTATTGACAGCATAAAGGAAATGAATGAATACATTCGTTATCCTAGCAAATGGAAAAGACAAGAAGAAGTTTTTCATATACTAGATAATGATACACCTAATAATACTGAAGTTACTGTAGCTTGTGCTGTACAAGCACTTAACATTTACTATATACCCGATTTTATAAAATGGAAACTTACACAAGGATTTAAAAAAATTAACATGTGGCCATTTGGTGCCGGAGGAGTTAACTATCACTTTGTATATCATCCACCACACCTAAATGTAAAAGTTTTACCTGATTGGTTTAAGGCTGAATGCCGTAAGAAATATGAAGAATTTTATCCTTGGTGGGAAGAAAATTGGGAACTAGGTATTCCTAGTTGGCACAAAGGTAAAGTTACAAAAGACGACTTCATGGGAGCAGGCTATGGGATTAAAAGGTTAAAAGGTATGCTTAATTTTATGGAAAGTGAAGATTGGAGTAGACGTCTACCAGAAATGCAAGAATTTTTAAAAAGGTGCGATACTCAACGCGGCAACACTTTTGCAGAAACTTTTCCTGAGATGAAGGATATTTTTAGTGAGCTTTGATACTGTAGATTTATTAACAGGAAATTTATTTCAAGTTTCATGGGATTTAGGTCGCCGATGTAACTATGATTGTACCTACTGTCCTACCACACGACATGATAATTTTAGTCCACATGCTACACTAGAGCAATTAAAATCAAATGTAGATTTTTTATTTGAGTATATGGACACCTATATGCAGTACAGAGATTTCAAGGAAGCAAGTATAAGTTTTACAGGAGGCGAGCCTACAGTCAATCCAAATTTTATTCCTTTTATTGAATATTTGAAGGAAGAATATAATAAAAGATATAGAGATAAATGGCATACCGGATTTTCACTAACAAGCAACGGAGCAATGGGTCCAAAAATTGCTAAAGCAATTATAGATAAAATGTCTTTTATTACTCTTAGCTATCATGCTGAAGCAGATGAAAAATTAAAAAAACAAATAAAAGAAAGAATAAAACAGTTCCAACAAGCGTCAGAAGATGCTAAGAACTCAAACGGTCAAAAATATTTTGGATTCAAAGTTAATGTTATGTTTCACGCACAGCATTTTGATGAGTGTAAAGAATTATGTAAATGGTTAGATAAGCTAGGAGTTTGGTACGTACCAAGAATAATAGGTGAAGAGCCAGATAGTCTACCTAGTTTTGCACACAAGTATACAGAGGATCAATTAGATTATATTAAAAACTATTGGCGGTACAAAGAAGAAGGACTTAACAATGATAAGTTGAGTGCTGTGGGAGAAAAGACGACCGAAAAGAAAAAACTAGGAATGGTAGTTGGAAGACCGTGTTGTGGTGGTAGAGAAATGTGTTTGAGTTCTGGAGGCACAAGTAAAAAAAGTACGTTTGTAAATATGAGAGAATTTAAAGGTTGGCATTGTAGTGTAAACTGGTTCTTCTTACATCTAGAGCAACAAACTGATCAAGTATTTCATCATCAAACTTGTCAAGCACGTTTCGACGGTACTAGAGGACCAATAGGAAAAATTAGTGAAGGACATAAAATAATTACACAATTAAAACAAAAATTAGCATCAAAAACTATGCCAACAATGATTTGTCCTAAGCATACATGCGGTTGTGGATTGTGTGCTCCTAAGAGCAAATTTAAAGAAAAATATTTAGATACAGTCGCAACACATTTTGACACCGGAGTATTAAATGTATAATTGTCTTGAGTCAATTAACAGTTTATATGTAGAAAAGAAAGACAAAGGTTATGTCTCTACACCATGTTGTCTATTCAAAAGAAAAGGAAAACATACTGTAAAAAATATAGATGATTTATTAGATAACGATTATATAAATGAGATTAGAGAAGGATTCAAAGGAGACTGGAAAAGGCCTGAATGTAATGATTGTGTTATGAACGAGTCAATGGGCAAACGAAGTAAACGACAGACTAGTTTGAAAAGAGGTGACAAAGGAATAATTGTTTGGGATTTACGTCCTGGAAACACTTGTAACTTAAAATGTGCCATGTGTAATCCTGGTAATAGTAGTAAATGGTATGAAGATATAGATGTTTATTCCAAATATCGTAATGGTAATATTAATGATCATAGGCAGGTTAGAGAGTCATTAGATTGGGATTGGATTTACAATCGATGTATAAACAAAGCAGAAAAAATATATATCGCAGGAGGCGAGCCATTTTATATGAAAGCTGTTCAAAAATTTTGTCAGCAACTTTCACAACATGAATGGAATCGTAAGCATACAGAAATTCAAATACAAACTAATGGTGTAAGTAATACAGATAGTTTTTTAAAAACATTAGAAAAATTTGAAAGGCTTACTTTTTCAATCAGTATAGACGGCTGGGGGTCAGTCAACGAATTAATAAGATTTCCTACGCAACACGATTTATTTTGTCAAGACACTCAACAATTAGTAGATTTAAATCCAATGTATCTGAGTTTTAATATAACTGTACAAGCATTGAACTTGCCGAATGTAGACAAAACAATAGCAAAAATACAAAAAAAATGGAATGGCAAATATGATATTCATAAATTATACAGTCCTAATTTTTTATCTGTAGATTGTTTAAAACCTAATGTAGTAGAAAAAGTATTAAATGAGACAAAAGTAAAAGAGTTAAAAACATTTTATTCTGATTATAAGTTTGATAAACTTGGAAATGAAACAATGAAAAGCTATCTTTTAGATTTAGATGCTAAAAGAGGAACAAACAGTAAAAAAACTATACCGTGGTGCTTTGAATAATGTTGACAACTGATACACTAGAATGGATTGACATAGAACTTACAAGTTTTTGTAATATTCGTTGCAAAGGCTGTTTCCGTGTCATTTCTGATCATGCTGATAAAATCTTAAACAAGACGTATTTAGATCTTAATACTATTAAAGAAAAGTTTCAAAAAAAAATGTTTCCTAATATCAAGATTATTAATTTCTGTGGTAGTGTAGATGAGCCTTGTAGTCATCCTCAGTTTCACAAAATTATAGAACATTTTGCAGACTGGAACGCACATATTAACATTGCTACCAATGGTAGTTTACGCACAACAAAATGGTGGGAAAAATTAGCAAACATATTACCTTCTTCGCACAGAGTGACCTGGGGTATAGATGGTAGTGATGAATTATCAGAGGTATATAGAGAAGGATCAAATTTTAAAAAAGTACAACAAAATTATAGGGCATTTATCGCGGCAGGAGGAAAATCAAACTGGCAATTTATTAGTTTTGAACATAATGAACATCAATTAGAGGAAGCAAGAAAAATAGCCAAGCAGGAAGGGTTTGTAAAATTTCAGACTATAATAAGTCATAGAAAAGATACAGGCGGCGTAAAACATAAAAAAACTGAGGTAGAAGAATCTAATTGTATTAGCTGTAAATATGCTAATCAAAAACGTATCTTTGTGAATCATATGGGTAATGTTATACCTTGCTGTCATTTAAATTCTAAAATGCTAGAGTATCCTGTCAGCGGACATAAGCATGATAAATTTGAAGATATACTTGAACAACAGGATTATATGACAGATATAAACTTATCTAATGTAAGTATTGCCGAGGCTATGAACGGAAAAGTTTGGACTGATATAAAAAATAGTTGGACAGCAGAAAATAAAATACCACGTTGCGAACAAGTATGTAAAGAAAATAAAAGAGATCAATTTATTAAAGAGAAGCTATAAAATGATTGACAAAATTAACCAAAGGTGCTATACTAAAGAATGTCTCAAGATTTAAAATGGAGTAATTATGACTTTACAAAAATACCACTTGAGGATATTGTCAGTGTGGGCCAACGCACTTTGCTCTATCGTGACGTATTTACGGTTAGTTGGTTGCTTGGTCGCTTTTGTAATTATAGGTGTAGTTACTGTTGGCCATACGCAAGAAGTGACAGAAAAGATCACAGACCAACCGAGTTATGTCTTCGTACTATCGACGAAATCAAACGACAAGCCAGAGAAAACGGATTCAATTCATTTCACTTTTCTTTGTCAGGGGGTGAGCCTACCTTTCATCCAGGATACTTGGACATTCTCAAATATCTCGCCGACGACGTAGAAAACACAAATTATACAAGTATACATATGACATCAAATTGTTCACGTAAAATTAATTGGTTTGAAACTTATGTTGAATATGCTAAAGCATTTCATAGAGCTAGTATCACTGCGAGCCTACATACTGAACATGTAAATACACCTGTGAAAATGCAGGAGTTTGCAGACAAACTTATATTTTGTCAAGAGCATGATGTACAAGTTACAATAAACATGGTAATGGTTCCTGCCTGGTTTGAACGTGATTGGGAGAACGCATTATTCTTTCATGAGCAAGGAATCAATGTAACCTTAAAGCCAATGAGTGATCCAACGGCAAGTTTTGTTGTTGATGGTTATACTGAAGAACAACTAGCAAAATTACATAACGGTATGCCTCAACGTGCATATACAGAAAGCAAACGTAAATGGGCAGACCGACCAAAAGCTAAATTTAAAAAGTGGAGTGAGTTCAATACCGAAGAAACTATACCTCCGCATTTCCAGATAGAAATGGAAGATTCAAAAGGCGATAAGTACTATATGGATCAAGCAGAAAGATTCAACGCTTTTAATTTTAACAAGTTTAAAGGTTGGAATTGTAATGCTGGATATCAAGGTATAATAATACGTGAACCAGACGGTAGTATAAAACGCAGTTATAGTTGCGGTGATGTGCCTTTAGGAAATATTGAAACAGGATTTAAATTATTTAACAAAGCAATGCCTTGTATTACTGATAGTTGTGTTTCAAGTGCAGATTCAAAAATACCAAAAAGGAAAGTCAATGCAATTTAATGATGTAATAAAGGCAAGGACTAACACTTATACTTGGGATTATACTAAGGAAGTAGATGTACAACTAATAAAAGATGCCATGTATGATGCTTACATGCAGGCACCTACAAAAAACTTAAAATATCCTTTTGTGATTAAATGTATAAAAAACAATGAACCTAAACGTAGAAAAGAAATAATGACAATTTGTCATCGCAATGATGAAATGCCTATTGAGACTGATTATGGTAATCCGCAAGTTCTAGCACCTTATCTAATCGGATTTTCACAAAGAGATGTTCACAAAGCAGAAGTACAATACCAATTTTATAACAGAACATCAAAGGCTGTTGACAGATATGACCATTTAGAATTTGGTATTCAGGCCGCATTTATAATGTTAGCATTACAAGATAGAGGACTCAGCACAGGCATAACACAAAATTGCAGTCATAATCCTGAAAGATGTGCAGAACTGTTTGGAGTTGATAATCCAATACGTCTAATATTAGGAGTAGGATATGCAAGTAACGAACTAGAATATCTAGATCCTAGGACTAATGCTATGAAAAGTGTGCCCTATGATAGAAAAAACATAGATCAAATTTACGATCGACCTAGATTTGAAGAAGTATATAAAGTAGAGGAGGAATAAATGGATTTGAAAAAATATGATAAAGATGGTAATCTTTTAAATCTAACAAAAGCATATGATAGGAATGATAAAGCTACTGGTAGTAATTATTATGAGTGGTATAAAAACGATCCTACACAATATGAGCCAACTGCCGATGACCTGAAATGCGAATTACAGTTAAATTTACTAGGAGATTTTGAAGCATTATCTTTGCGTCCTGATGTTAAAAAGTTTAAAGAGGAAGTCAAAACTACTGAATTTGTTCCTTATTTGCGTAGAGAAGGTGTAAGTAACGATAGAGAGGGAATATTATTAGTAGGATTAGAAGGTGATAAACCTACAGATAGTTTAAGTAGGCCCGAAGCAATGAAAAGAGCAGGCCGTGTTTTAAAGGAAACTGATTTTAATACTCCGACGTCTGCTTACAGTCATTTTGAAAGTTTACATCCAATCCTAGATTATTGGTCAGGATTAGGACGCACCATGATTGTCAAAACAAATAAAGGCGGATGGTTTCCACCGCATAGAGATAGTCCTTTACTGACACGTGATACATTTAGAGTAATTTGCTTTTTAGGAAACTCTGATACAAATAGTTACGAATGGTGGTTGGGAGATAGTCGTAGAATAATTATACCAAACACAACTTATTATGTTGATACAACAAAAGTACATAGAACACACAGTTGGATGAATAATAGTTACCACCTAATTTTAAATGTACCTAAAACTTGGGAAAATGTTATAAAACTTACAAGCATTTTAGAGAATCCATAATGTTAGATATCAAAGAAATAAATCGTCTTGAAAAAAATAATTCTGACCCTAAACAAGTTATTGACTTTATAACTATGGATGAAAATAATTCTTTGATAGAATATTTCAACACTCAAGAAAAAATAGAAAAAAATACAGGACCTATAGTTTGTAAGATTAATACTGATAACTCTGTGTTTGATGATATATTCACAAGACTAAAAGTATTAATAGGTGAAGCAAAAGTTATGAGTGCTATAATATTTGAAACACCTTGGGCACACGTTATACACAATGACGTAGATAGGAATTACAAAACACCTTATAAAGCAGTTACTATTCCCTTGAAACTTTGGGGAGATGTAAAAGACGACAAAATAAAACTTATGATGTATGATCAATATTATTATCATGACGGCAAAAAATTTATGGGCGGCGGCACAGATTTTAAAAATTTTTATAGCCACGGACCTTTATTCGATTACACTGATGTAAGTTATACTAATAATAAAGGTATACCAAATGATATTAAAGAAAATTACCTTACACATCTTAAGCCCGATTGGTTAGAAGGATTATCTGTACATAGTTATTTTCCTTGGAAAATTAATAGTGCAATTATTTTTGATTGTGCTAGATTGCATAGTAGCAGTGACTTCAATGCACTAGGCGTAAAAAAGAAATTAGCAATGAGTATATTTACAGCGAGAGAAACATGAAATTATTATGCGACGGATGGTGTGCTGATTATGACATAAAACTAAAAGGCATGCCCAAAGACGAACTACAAGAAGTTTTTAAGGATATTTACAAGTATCTAGTTTTAAATTTTCACGATCAAGACTTAGATGAAGCGGAATTATTACGTATCAGCGAAGTAGTAGGAAGTGTACAGAAGCAAGATCCTAAAGACGCCCAAAGGGCTCACGGCGGTAGCGGTGATGTATGGGCAGGTGAAGGCATACTTCGTGTTGGAGGAGATGCGATTACAGGCAAGCCTAGTTTGTTTAGTCATAAACATGATTTAGATTGGCATGCTAACCAACCTAGCAATCCAAATAGAAAACAACTTATTTGGTTATATGCACTAACAGGAACAGTAGGTAGTAGAACAAGTTGGCTAAACAACAGTTGGGCTTATGATGATTTGCCTACCGATGTTAAATTACAAGTTGAAGATTTAAAAGTTGTCTGTGGATACAAGGCTGGCCGTTATAGCGATACACCATTATTTAAAGACCACCTAGATAGAGATAATCCTGTAAGCCTTATACAAAACTTTGGCGAACATAAAGGAATCTTTTTTCCTTTTTACCAAATATTTGAAGTAGTAGGATATTCAGAAAAAGAAAGCCAGGAACTAATAGAGTTTTTACAAAACCATATTTTAAATGAAAAGTATATGTATCATCATGATTGGCAAAATGGCGATCTTAACATTGCAGAGCAAGTTGTTACAATACACAAACGTTGGCATTTTGAGCAAATGAGTCAACGTATACTTTGGAGAGTAGCAAGTGGACATGAAAATTTGCAGTGAAATTTTAGCTCTTAGTACAGCGGTACGAACTAACGTACTTCCGGACGTTAACCACGCTGTAGAGGGCTTAAAATGCGATTTAGACGGTGTTTTAAAGTACTCTACAAGCATCAAACAGTGGTTAAAACCTGTTGTAGATCTATCCAATTTCCACGTATATCCTATGAATGGAATCACACAAGGATTGGATTGGTGGTTTGATAAAGAGCGTAGATCAGTCACAATGGAGCGTGGAGACTATCAATGGATACATCCAAAAGCAGGCACTAAAAGGATACATTACATAAGTGTGCCTAGTGCTATAGACGGAAACTTTGTAGATATACCTACTGATGTTCCAACAGCAGTTGACCTTGCTTACGTAGGAAGTACACAAATTAAAAAGATAGAACTGCCAAAAAATGTAGAATATGTTTTTTATAGTCTAAGCAAACCTTTTGGCGTTCGTAATATTAGGACAGGTTGGATTTTTACAAAAGAACCAGACCAGCGTTTAGATGCTATAACTAATAGTGCTAAGTATTATAACTATTATGCAAACACTATTGCTGAAAAAATTATCAATAAATTTGACATTGATTACATTTGGAAAACATTGATAGAGAAACAAACAGAAGTTTGCGATGAATATAATTTCAAACCAAGCGATAGTGTATGGCTTGCTACTACGGACAATCCTGCATACGATAAATTTAAGAGAGGAGATGTGAATAGGTTATGCCTCGCACCGTGCTACTAGGAACTATCTCAAGTGTATATCACGATTGGGTTCCATACCCTGTTGGTTGCCTTATCTCTCATTGTCAAAAAAATCCTAAGATAAAAAAAGAATATAACTTTTTAGAACCTATATATAAAAATAAATGGGACACTCCGGAGTTACATGAAAAATTAAAACAAACAGATATATTAGGTCTTACTTGTTATGTCTGGAATCAAAACGCAAATGATGAAATAGCCCAGTTATTTAAAAAATACAATCCTAAAGGATATGTTGTCTATGGAGGACCCAACGTTCCAGAAGAAAATTTACAAGATTTCAAACGCAATTATGTCGATCATTACATGACCGGACCCGGTGAATTACAATGGGAAAAGCTATTAGACCCTACAAGCGAAAGTGAATATGCTATACCTACACCTTACACTGATGGAATATTTGACGACATATTAAAACGTGAAGATGATATAGCAGTTGCATTTGAAACAAATAGAGGATGTCCCTATCATTGTGCATTCTGTGATTGGGGAGGTGTAAGTAGAAGTAAAATTACAAAATTAAAAGATGCCGCAGTTAAAGAAACTATAGAACATGTTCTAAGTTTTGATAAAGTAAAACGTTTAGAAATACTAGATGCTAACTATGGTATATTTCCGCGAGATGTAGATTTTGTACAGCATATAGTTGATAATAAAAAACGTGATGACATGTTACTAACATTTGCAGGATTTGCTAAAAATGGATCGCCATATCTTGCTGACATAATGAATTTAACAATGGATAATTTTAACGATAAGTTAAGAAATGTAAAGATAAGTTTACAGACCCTTACTCCAGATGTATTAGATACTATACAGAGAAAAAATATTTCTACTGATAAATTGCTTCGCATCATGGATCAATTAAGAGATATAAAAGTAAATTCAGAACTTATAATAGGATTGCCAGGAGAAACAGCTGATAGTTGGGCTAATACATTATTCAAACATCCAGAATTAGGAATTGACTTTGCCAGAGCATATCCGTTATACGTATTGCCTAATACTCCAATGGCTACACAAGACTATAGAACCAAGCATAAAATAAAAACAAAAAAAATATACTTGCCTAATAAAGAAACATTTGAAATGATATACGAGTGTAGCAGTTATGATTTGAAAGAAATAACTCAGATATATTTAAACTGGTGGTACTTTAATACTTTTTACAATTTTGGTATAGATAAAACTATTACAAAAGATAGTATGAATAATTTTTTTGCAAATTTAAAAGATATGCCATTTATGAGCTGTTGTGTTGAGGAAGTAACAAACATACTTCACAGAATATTTAAACCAGAAGATAAAATGTTTTTAGAAGGATATGATTATAATTTTTTACATAAACAATTAGGCAGAGGAAAAGAACTGCTTTATATGAAGAAACATAGTAAAACTGTACAAGAAGAATTAGGAATAAAATTCCAAATAAACAATGATGATAAAGAACTAGGGAGCGCCTTTGCGTACATAAAATGAAGGATATAATTTTTACACCGTTAGCAATACCACCAATTCCAAATAAACAAAAAATATTAGACAGGTTTAATGCACCAGATTTTTATATTTGGTGGGACGAAGAAACACTACTAGGAGAAAAAGAAAACAACAATCCTTTAGGAAATCCTCAGGAATGGACAAAAAACGCAAAAGAAAATTATCCCGAACTGATAGATTGGATTGAAACATATATACCTTGTGATGACTTTTACTATATTCGCATAGCAAGGGCAAAACATGAGATACCGCCACATATAGATGGTAATGCTGTGGAACCAACGCACAAGCACCATCTTGCGATTATGCCTGAAACATTAGAATATAACATGGCTCATGAACCAATTGGTTATCGTTTTGTTGTGGCAGGCAGTAAAGACAAAATGTACATGTGTAAGGAATATGATTATATACGTGATATGACTTGGCAAGAAAAACATAGATGTATTGTACCTGAAGAAACAGATGCATTTTTGATACGTAATCAAGACCAAGCACATGGCGTTGAAGCTGATACTGAGGATAGACTTATTGGTTTTATACTTGGAAAAGTCAATACCAAGAGGCACTGGGATCTAATTGAAAAAAGCGTAAGTATGTATAGCGATAAAGTTATAAGGAAACAAGATGTATTCGATGCATGATGGCGCAAATATAAGTGTACACCAGCAAGTAGCCGAACGACTACAACCTAAAACTTGTGTAGAGATAGGTACATATTATGGTGGCATCACATACAAATTAAGTAAGATGCTTCCTGATAGTCATTTCTTTGCTGTACAAAGTTACCACGATCATAAACTTAATCACATGCCAGATACCCACAGAGGTGAATATAGTATTGGACAAGCAAAAGAAGATAAAAGCGAAGGCCTAGACAAGGACCTCAAAGAACAAGATTGGAAGCGTAGTGTTAAAAGACATTTTCCAGAAGAGTATCACGGTTATTTTGATTTCAATCTACTAGCAAAAACATTTGAAGACTGTAACAACGTAAGCATAATTTTAGACACTAGTCCTTTTAAGTATGATTGGAAAATTGGTTTTGACTTAGCAATATTTGATGTTTCGCCTTTATTAGAAGAAAATATTAAACAATTTAATTATTGGTGCAAGTACGGTAATCATCATGCTAATATACTTATGGGAGCATATAATCATCAACAGGAATTTTATGATTATGTAGACAAAAGATATAAAGCTGAAAAAATAGGAAATGACTATGTTCTCGTGTGCGTATGAGCTAAACATAGATATCTCTCAAGTACGAGAAGAATTGCTACATCTTAACAATCCTAAATACAAATATGCCGGTTATGACGATATGTGCTTTTATGTTTCTGATAAAACAGTTGAGCAACAGGGGTGTGATGCTATTTTAAATTTTAAAGAAATATTTAACAACGGCTTCGTTGATGGCATACGTTTCCTAAATATGCATCCTGGACAAAAATATTTGCCACATGTTGATAGTAACGAACAAAATTTTCACAAAGATATTCCTATGGATATACAACATCCTGGTAATGTAAATATACTTCTTAGCAAACCAGTTGGAGATACTACTGTGTGGTATATTGATCCTGGACTTAGAAAGTTATGGCCTTGGGCATTTTCAAACAACGGAGATTTATTTCCTGATAACGTCAACGAATACATTTCTGCGGATACAATGGGACAAGATATGACCACACTTCACGAAGTAGACAGATTTAAATTGACAGACAAGGCAACATTGTTTAATACATCAGCACATCATACAATTATAAGCGAAGACATAGGACAACCAAGATCAAGTGCTTGTTTTATATTTTGGCCCTACAATAGCTGGCAAGGCATTGTAGAAGCAATAAAGGCAAAAGGAATAATTTTAGAAAGATGAGAAGTGCATATAATTTAAAAATTGATTCGGACACTTTAAGAACGGATCTTAATTATATTGATAACGTATGGAATGATTTGTCCCAAGAATACAAAGACAAAATGGACTGCAAAGTATTTGACGAAAATGTTTATTATGTTTCAAAAAAAGTAGTTAAAGACTTAAAACTTGACGGACTTTTAAATATGTTTAGTCTTTTTGAAGATGCATTTTTAGATCATTTTAAGATTATGCAGATGATGCCTGGTGAATTATATGGATATCATATTGATAATAATAAGCATAGTATCCATAATGAGATTCCGCAACATATGACTTGTCCTGCGGCTGTAAATATTTTACTCAGTGAACCTGTAGGAGATGTAACATTTTTTGGATTTGACAAAAAACTTAATAAGTATAAAAGCTGGGACAAAAGAAACTTGCCACGCAATGATACAGAAGAATTCGAAATTATAGATAAATTTGAAACAAAAAAAGATGCTGTATTACTTAACATTGGCAATTGGCACAGGATTGAATCAAGCCATAATCAACCAAGGAAGATAGCAAGTTTTTTGCTTTGGCCTTACAATACATGGGAAAATTATGTAAGGTATTGTAAATTGAAAGGACTAATTAATGAATAAGAAACACTTACCTAGTATACATAACTACAATTTAGATATTGACTT